>JAEEGG010012347.1_pt1 | contig 18453 bp, 14 predicted proteins | sample 9134161 | NCBI WGS metagenome assembly JAEEGG01 (sample SAMN16246543, study PRJNA631951) | gut metagenome | biome: gut microbiome; feature: rumen; material: CR-attached | host: Bos | place: Iran: Karaj | collected 2018-10 | reverse complement strand
TTGCAATTGAAGTGCAAGGCGAATGCAGAGCCGAGTTTACTCGAGCTATGCTAAGCCGAAGCCTTCATTCGCGCTAGCAATTCTTAATTGCGATGGCAAAGGTAGAATGCGATTATGCGATTGAAAAATGGACAAAAAAAATCGCAAGCCCTAAATCTTCGGAAACGCCGATAAATAAAGGGCTAAAAATTTTTTTTCATAAAAAATGCGATTAGCTAGTTGCACAGCTAATCGCAAAAAATAATCGCAAAACGGGGTATTTACGTGTTTCCCTGCGTATTTTTCAGATGGTCTACAAGCCAGGAATAATAGGGTTGTTTCTTACCAAGACTCATATATCTACTAAAGGTACGCGTGTTATTAATAATATGCGCCACCATTGCGATAGAATCATAACTACCTTTTATCACGCCCGTATCTTTAAGGATTCCCATCAGATAACCTTTCATGGCTGCTCTTTTTCTGGCAAAGCGCCACTCCCGTGCAATATGATCCTTCCACTTGCTATCCATGAGGGCATCCACGACATCTTCTCCCCATTTTGGCGTATAATCAGATTTAGTGCGACAGATCTCAAACCACTCCATTTCGAATAGACGTTTTAGGTGTAGTTGTGGTTGGAAATAGTTAAGTTCTTCTTCCTGTGGTGGTTGTGTGATGTCTGTAGCCAGTTCCATCAACTCCTCTACCTGCTCCTCATGGGGCATCTTCTCTGCACTAATATAGACCTGTTCATTATCGTGAATGTCGAACATAGGCCCATGAAAGGTTACATTACCTTCGAATGTCACGCCAAAAGCGCGTTTTTTCTTATTGTTTTCCATGGCTTTACAGATTTACTTTTTTATTCTTGGTGATTTTGTTGACAGCCTCAAAATGATTGTCTTTCATAACAACTTTGCGCGTCTTGATTAACTGTCGAGGGGTCATCATACCGAATTTCCTCTTGATTTTTGAGATAGCAGCCGTAACGTGCGGCGGGGCATCGATACCATAGATCTTCTCTAAAAGGTCAACATGGGGTTTGGCATCCTCCCATCTTACGCACTCCATACAGATCTTGACCACTTTCTCGAGCTTAATTACAAGCTGTTCCTTCTGCCGCAGGTTCTTCTCTCTTTTCTTAACCTGCGGCTTCAGTTCTGACGGGGTGTCAGTTGTCTCATTTTTCTTCATTGTTTGAATGTTTAAATTGTTAATACTATTATTTATAAAATGGTTTTTTAGTTGCTGATATCATCAACCTGAAAAGAAAATATGAAAAGGAGGTGGTCACTTTAGACTATGCAAAACTTCCATAACCGCTGCGTAATTTGCGTATTGCAAAATCCGCCATGACCCACGCTCCAAGTCGTGAGCCGGCAGACTTTCTACTCGCAATATTACTTTTTGAATTAGCGGTTCTGGAAGTTTACGAGAAAGCTGTCCAAGCTTTATTTTCCACAAAATTCTTTTCTGTGGGCAAAGATAAGGAATTAAAGTTGAATAAACAAAAGAAATCCGTTATTTTTTCATAGACACAAAATTTTTCAATAAACATTTGGCTGATAAAAAAATAATCACTACCTTTGCCCCAAACTTAGTTAATTATTAAACATAATGGTATGAACAACATCGAATCACAAAAGGGCGAAATCGTCATGTATCAGCCAGATGAAACTATCAGGCTGGAGGTAAGAGTAGAGAGTGAAACTGTATGGCTTAACCAGTTACAAATGGCAGAGTTGTTTGGAACAAAACGCCCAGCAATAACCAAGCATTTGAACAATATCTATAAATGTGAAGAACTGTCAGAAGAAAGCACATGTTCCATTTTGGAACACATGGGTAACGATGGAAAACAATTGTACACAACTAAGTACTACAATTTGGATGCAATTATCTCAGTGGGATTCCGAGTAAATACAAAAAGGGGCATTGAATTCCGCCAGTGGGCCAATAGAGTTTTGAAAGACTATCTACTTAAAGGCTATGTCGTCAATCAGCGTATAACAACCTTAGAGCATCAAGTAGCAGATTTAACAGAGAAGGTCAATTTCTTCGTCCGTTCCTCTTTACCCCCAGTCGAAGGTATCTTCTACGATGGCCAGATATTCGATGCCTACGTGCAGATTGTCAACCTTATCAAACAGGCGAAGCACACCATCGTCCTTATCGACAACTATATCGACGAGACAACCCTCACCATGCTCAGTAAGCGCGATGTCAATGTTTCAGCTACTATCTACACACGCCAGCTCTCTCAACAGCAGCAGCTCGACGTCCAACGCCACAACCAGCAATATCCACCTATTAATATATGCACCACTCAGCGCAATCACGACCGTTTCCTGATTATCGACGATGTGGTATACATCTTTGGTGCCAGCCTGAAGGATGCGGGCAAAAAACTCTTCGCCTACATCAAAATGCAAGAAACATCAGCAACTGATCTACTCAACAACATCAGATAAAACCCCATACTCGTCGTGATGACGCTGCTTTTTTGTGCTATCATAGTATTAGATTTAAGGTTAACAATTATTCAGCTCGCAGCGGCGAGCTTTTTTTTAATCCCACCCCTCTTCATCATTCACTTCCATAAACCTCGTCATGCCATTGTCATCCATATCATCCTCTGATGCAGGATCAAACCCACGCATGTTGTCAGGCTTATGATAATCTTCCCTCGATGAAGAAGATGATGGCGCAATAGAAATGGTACTTTCATTCGCAGACTCTTTTGTCCTGATTGAATCCTCATAATGCTTTATTTCATTAACCGTCGCAGTATCGATACCAATCCCATGACCGCCATCAATCGGTGCATCATTCTTACCACCATTACCACACGATAGTAATAACAGAGATACACCTATTATAATATAATAATTTCTCCTCATAACAGTGAAATCCACAACAATTTCATTCGATTTAGTTTAATTATATAATCATTCTTAATTGGTGCTAATCCTTTCGTCAAAATAGTTTTTATTCAAAAAAAGGCTTCACATAATCTTCATCGTAATCAAACACCACATGATTCTCTAAGAATTTGGGGCGTTCACCCCACAGACTAACTTCTCTGTAGGGCGTATTTGATATGATGTAACTATCGAGTGAGATATCTGGATCGTTTAGTGTAGGCTCTACTTCTTCCTTCAACGTCTTGAAGAGCTGAATCTTGGGATGGTCTAAACTCTGTAAGTTGCGAATGCCCTTAGGATCGATAAACACAACCCTTTGTTTCTGTCCCTCGTTCACCCACAGGATGAAGTCAGGATAGAAACCGCTGGCTTCGAAGAAACTTATTCCCTTACGGCTCTCATTACGCAGCAGATAGATTTCCTTGCCTCGCAATGAGTCATTCTTATGCTTCTCATAATAGTCACGGATATATCTAACAAAACCTTCCTCTCCAGAATTCAGAGCTACTGGCGATATCTTCACCAATGGTTCGTTAGTGTCAGGATCTACCATCACCTTCTTACCATTGGCATCCTTCTCTCTCAAACACAAGATGGGATAGAATAAATGCTGGTCGAAGCGAAGTGCCTGAAGCCATTGACCATTTATCTGAAAATCACGTTCCAGATTGCCCGAGATAATCTGCTCACGCAGTTCCATCAATTTGTCAATCCACTCTTGCTTGTCATTGCGTACCTCGACCGTATATTCATCAAAGAAGTTGGGGTCGTTTTGGTCGATATATACAGTTTCCAAGTATTTCGACTCCCACTTACCTCTACTCCTTTTGTAGGCTCTTTCGATATAGCCACGTAGCAGCGCTATGGTGATTTCTTCCCAACGTGCCACATCAAGCCCAAAGTCATGATATTCCAAGTCTGCATCCTGAATAGTCAGTTCATACCAGTCCGTCTGTAACATCAGATGGTGCAGCATATCTACACTGATTTCCATGTTATGCCAACTGCGTTCATTCTTCATCTGCTCGATGGCGAAGAAGATACGGTTCCAGTTCAACAAATTAAGATGGGCTGGCCTCAACTTGCTCTTCGTCATTTCTGCTACAGTATCTACACCTGCTCGCTGACTCCAGATGGCATCCACCTTGGGGGTCCAGTCCACCTTCACATGCATACCTTTCATCATAGTCTCTGGCTTCACTGTCACCATTTTCTTGAAGTCGTATCCTTTCTTCAGGCGAACTATCTTAAGGCGTTTATCGCCCAAAAGGTTGACAGTTGGAATGGCAATAGATGTATAGGTTTCCTCATTGTGTGGCAGACCTTCATCCTCCAGATACTTGCGGAAGGTATCCATATAGTCGGCTCTCACGCCAAAGATGTTCAGCGTCTCAATTTCGCGCAGTCCTTTGGGTATTGGTCCAGGATTATAACTGCTATCGAGTGCGCTACTTCTCTTCAACGAATACTTGAATCCCTTCAGACGTACACCACGACCAAACAACTGGATAATCTCAGAACCCTCACTACGGCCTACGTTCATCAGTCCCATAGCTGATACACGCCAGCTGCTCCAGCCTTCGCTGAACTTTTTTGAACCTATAAGGAGATTGATGATGGAATCTTCTTCATTAATCTGCGTAAAAAGCGAAGAAGTACCGAATTCACGAGTCTCGCAATTCAATCCCTTTGCCTCGCAAAGTTTCATTAGAGAATCACTATCACCAACGTTAATTACACCAAAGTAGTCTGAGCTACCAATACGAAGCCCTATTTCCTTATCACCACCTTTTTGCTTATCGAGATGCAAATGCGCACCATGCACGCTACAATGAAACAGCTTTTCTGTCAGTTGTTCGTAGGTTTTACAAGCAAATGCATCCTCTTCTCCAAGTTTCAAACCTTCTTTTATTTTCACAAAACTATTGGCAAAGAGCGAATAGCCACGAGGATTTTTGATGCCATCAGCAGGATTCAACAAACGTTTGATGTATCCTGTAAACTCCTGTGGGTTATCGGTAAAGGCCTGCAAAAAGAGCAGGATCTGTACTACATCACTAACTTGTCGCTTGTTTTCTGTACGTATTGCATTCACAGATCCTCCCACGAAGATGCCCAACGGACGTGCAATCAGAAAAACGTTCTTAACCTTTGGAGAACTCTCATACACCAGTGTCTGCTCATACAAGCACAAAAGATAGGCAGTCAAGTACATATTCATTAGTTCCTCATCGTCCCATGATGCCATATTCATAATGCGATAATCCTTACCATAGCCATCATTATAGAAATAGCGATAACTATAGTCAAACAGCGTTGCCTTGCCGTATTCTTTCAACAGAGCATCCCTGTTGGTACCTGTCTGTGCAGCAATAGCCTGACCAAAAGTGGCTGAATACTCAAACGAAAAGCCTTCCTGTGTCAGCGTGTTGCGATAGCCTTTCCAAACTTCACCACCAGAACCTTTATGACCTTCATCGACCAGTACCAGATTATTGCCCTCGAAACTTTCTACGGCCACTGTCTTGTCGCCATCCGTATCAGCCAGTTTGTTGATATCTATAACCTCGATGTTTTTGCCTGTAAAGAATCCTCCATTTCCCTGCTTTGAGAACAGCTCTGCGCTAAAGTTCGACAAATACAGCTCCTGTAGATGTTGACTTGACAAACCTTCATTGGGTGTCAGAATCAGAATACGGTTCAACTTCTTGGCATGATATTTCTCTGAATAATGCAGATACTGTTTAATGTTGATGTGCATCATCAGCGTTTTACCACTGCCAGTAGCACACCAATAGGCCAACTTGTTCATGTCATCCTCCTTAAACTCATCCATTCCGTGCCATGTCTCAGTACGGAAGTTGAAGTCATCATTCAGGAAGGTGTTGATGCTCTGCCGTAATTGCTCCCTGTCAGCAAAATAGCGGTCTAGGTATATCTCCGTAAACAGCAGGGCCAGATACTGATAGTACTTCCAGACGATCTTCTCTGGTCTCTTTTCATTAATCTCATTGGTATGACGCACGATGTTCTGGTCATACTCGAACAGTTTATCCTGTGGGATATACTGGTCAAATTGGTGCTGTTTCAGCACATAATACAAGCGCGATACGCCTTCGTCGTCCACGCCTTCCAGTGCAGGGTCTTTCAGGTCGCGGCTCAGCGCCTCCAGGTCTTTGCATCCCAAGAGACTCAGAATATATTTATGCAGCACCAGAGCTTCTTGCAGTCGTGCAGGCTGAGTGTTTTGTCTTCTTCCTCTTGGCATAGCTTAATTCTCTTCGAACATACGTTTTGCGAATTCCTCTTCTGTCAGCACCACCTTCCAGTGATCTTCATCTCTACGCAGATTGGGCAGGGTATTGTCACCATTCACATATATAAGGTCAAACTCTGTGTCAAGAGTGCGGAAGTCCATCTTGTCGAAGAACATGCAGAGCTGGTCATTGTTCACCACCTTACAGTTTCGCCAGATGACCAGTGTCTTCAGGCCATCGCGATGTGTCTTGCCCTGCACCACGCAGATGTTATCGTCCTGATACCAGTCTTCTGTTTCTACGTTCAGACCTATCAGGTAGTTAAAGGTTTCCACCATATCCACCTTTGTTTCCACCAGTTCATTATCCTTGGTGGTCTTCAGCGTCATCTCGAAAGGATTCTCAAACCACTTCAGGTTCAGCAGAGAGTCACGTGTCTCTGTATCGAGCAGATAACTCAGCATATAACTCTCTTGGAATTCTTTTGGTTGGAATTCTAACTCTTGCTTCTTTATTTCAAGATTATTCAGCGTATCCTCATATTGCTCCAAGCGAATGTATTTGAAGCATTGAGAAATGCCGTTGCGAGAAACGGGCCTTCCGTCCTTCCAACTATCAGAATAGATAACTTTTTCTATCCTAGGTTTTGTTGTATTGTCAAAGATATCCCCAACTTGAGACAAAAGGTATTTTCTTTTACCCTTATCTTTATTCATTTCTATAACAGCATGACCCGTTGATCCTGATCCAGCGAAGAAATCGGCAATTACGAAATCTTTTCCTTTCTTCACATTCTGTAGAGAAAGAACGTGGTCCAAAAAAGCAATGGGTTTCTTTCCATTACGGAATGGAATACCGCCTTCATCAGTTGCATCATTAAATGCTTTCTCAAAGTCGACGTAATTGGGATATGGTATTTCAATGACATCTTTTCTGTTTAAAGGTGCGCCTTGGTAATAATCCCCGTTTTTCCTTCCGCTCTCAACAGAAGGCGTCCAAAAGAATCTATACCCAAACTTATCATCTCCCATATTAGGAACCTTGAAGATATATCCACTATGTGTGGAAGCTAAATTTTCTAAATACGCAACATAGAAACGCCCACTAGAGTTTCCTTCTCGAATAGAACCTCTAACGCTGATAGGCTTCAAATAATCAAAACAAGAATCTTTATGTTTAATAATCTTGTAATGACCAGGTGCATATGCTTCAACTTCCTTATTTCCCAGGTCTAATATTTCATCAGGTCTTTCATCTACCTCAATTGTATAAAGATAATCTGCATCTGAGGAGTTGTCTTTCTGACGCTTCAATGGTTTAAAGTTTTCGCCATAGGCATACATTAACAACGACTCATAGACTTCATGGAAGTCTTTATCACCTTTTAAAATTCTGTCTTCATGTCGAACTTTTACGCTAAATGTTGTCAAATACTTTGCAAACAAATTGTCTAAGAGACACTTAGAATTAAAAAGTTCATTTTCGTTTATGCTGATAGCAATACTACTGTCATTAGTCATTAGCTTTTTGGCTATGCTAAGTCTATTTTCCATCATAGATAGCCACGAAGAATCTTTGTAGAGATCCTTGTAAACAAATCCATCGCTACCAGTATTGTAAGGTGGATCTATATAAATCGCATTAACGGAATCATTGTATTTGTTGATAAGAAGTGCTAATGCATGGAAATTATCTGACTTTACCATCAAGCCATTCGTCTGCTCATCGATATTCTCCATGCTCTTTACCAGTTGATGCTTGAATTTTGCATCAAAGAAAGCGGTGTCGAGGACAAGGAATTTATTCTGTTTCAAGAACTCTATGGTGAGAGGTTCGCTATAACCTTCTGTGGTCAAGTCACCCTTAATCTCATCAATAGCAAAGAGACGTACCCATTCCTTACGCTGCGCTTCGTTAGCAATAATCTCTGGATAGAGCTTCTCAGGCACACGATCAAGGGTTATACAGTAATCACTCTGCACAACAAACTTTTTCTTCAGCCACAGTTTCTTCTGGAAGTTCTCCAACTGCGCCAGCATCTGGATAATCTTCTGGCCCACCTGCTTGATGGCTTTTACGATTAACAATTGACTATTGATGTGCTGAGGATCAAGGTCATCAATATGCAGCACCTCGTTCTTGATGTAGAAGTCCAGTTCGCGACTAAGGAAGCCACCAAGGTCTTTATGGATGAAATAGTCAAATGAGTTCTTGGCAGTATAGTCTGTCAAGTGCTTCTCCAATAAAGTGCGATTGGGATTGTCTTTTGTGGGTGCTTTAGCAACAAGCACTTCCTCAAAGTCAGCAGGAACCAAAGGCGTGATAGCCTCCAAAGCAGCAGCCATCAGGTCCTTCTGCTTCGTGGTCTTAGGCATCAACTCATAGGTGAAGTAGATGTTCAAATCACCCTCTGCTGTTACCTCTATTACCTGCTCACCCTCATTTTCTGGCTCCCAGAGCGCAAAGCGACGCTCCATGTTGCTGGCGGCACGATTGTTGTTCTGCTCTGTGCTGGCATCTTTCAACACAAAGTGGACTTTCTTGCGTGATGTAGGCAATACAAACGTATAATTGCGGAAATACTCTGAGGTCTTGATATAGTACTGGTCGCTATTAGCCCAGTGTAGTTTTACCTCCTCACCATTGTAAGGAATAGCATAAGTATTGTCTTTGTATCGACGCTTTGATAAGAAATCGCCACCATCGTAATAGCGAGAAAAGAAAGTGACAAGATGAGAGAATACCTCACCCTCCATATCCGCTGCATTGCCACCCTGAGCTAACTGAGCTTTCAACTTTTTGTATTCAGCTACGTTAGAATTCGAGTCCGGCAGTGTTTCTATATCCATACCTGCAAACATCTGCTCAATCTCAGCCATACGCTGTTTGGCTTGCTGTGTATTGCCAGCATCGCCTTGCAGAGCCTGCTTCACTTGTGGTAGTAAATCAACTTGCAGGAAGTGATTAATCTCGTCACGTTTCTGGTTCATGATACGATAGATGCCGAAATCCAATTCGGCATGATCCATCATGAAGATTTCTTGTAGTTTAGCGACAAATTTGTCGTAGTAATTCATTGCCATATCTTATTTCTTTTTATTATTTCACTTTGAATTTAATGACAAACAGATTTTGCGTCTCTGTGGCTTTCACCATGCGTTGCTCCAGTTCTGTAATCATCCGTTTGCGCTGCTGACTCACTTCTTCCTCACGTTCTTCGAGGTCATTGCGAAGGCGACGACGCTTACGTTTCATTTCATCCACCTTCTTTTCAAACGCCAATTTCTCGGCTACTGATTGCGCATTGCGAGCATCACGTTCTGCCACAAGAATATTCTTCTTTAGCGTAGTGATTTCATCCTCTATACCGTCTATCACGTCATGCTCCCATGCATATATACGAGACTCTTCTTGTTGGAAGAACTTCAGGTTGCGAGCATCTATCTCTTTTAGTTTTGCTGTGGAGTGTTGAGCTACATCACTTTGCAAACGATCACGTATGCTATCAGTAATAATGCCAGATTGCGTTTCTGAGCCACCATTCAGGAATAGCTTTTCGCAATCCTCTTGCGACAGTGGTGTACCATCAATTTGGAACGCATTGAACAACAGAAACTGTTCATCACTTAGGGCTGATACACCTAAAGAGGCTAATACCAGATAGCCCTCGCTACCATTCAGATAATCTGGCAGATTGGCATTCATAGATAATGCCTGTTGGTCGAAAATGATTTCTGCATTTTCGCTGAGAGAAAGTGACAAGGCGGAATTGATAACATGCTGCGCCAAGGGACTACTCAGGCGATAAGGGATGGCATCCTCAGTATTCTTTAACATGGCATATTTACCTGTGCGCTGTTTAGCCACAGGGGTACGCAAAACAAAAGTATGCTGCTCGTCATTGAAAACAGCCTCCTTGCTCAACATATATTTGGTGAGTTCCCAGAAGATGTGTTCATAGCGATTGAGGAAAGTACCAGTGTTGTCTTTCGTCATGCGAAGATGCTCCTGCACATTGATGTCGAAGTTTTCCAGCACCTGTGAACGCACTTCTGTCATGCGCTCATCTATCTGCTCCTGCATCTCGTTTTGCAGTTGTTCAAAAGCCTGATTGATTTCCTCCTCGCTACGACATTGCTGGTAGATTTCCCAGATACGCGACTCAATATCGAGGGTATCAGCCTGGCCCAACACTTCATCGCTGGCTCCAAACACATCGTCGAAGAGCTTGAACTTAGTGGAGAGCAGATTAAACACGCGCACATCAGCATAGTTGCGCATATTTAGGAAGTTGACAACCACCACATCGTACCTCTGGCCATACCTATGGCAGCGCCCAATTCTTTGTTCAATTCTTTGCGGATTCCACGGCAGATCATAATTGATGACTAATGAACAGAACTGAAGGTTCAAGCCCTCTGCTGCTGCCTCAGTAGCAATCATAATATCTGCCTCGTGTTGGAAGTAATCCACAGCAGCAGCCCTGCGGTCAGCAGCCTTGATACCACTCACTTTGTCTGGATGCTGTATGCACCATTGCTTGTAAATCTCATTGGTCTGTGGCTCGCTGGCCTTACCATTAAACAGCACGATACGACCTGCATAACCATGAGACTCTAAATAGTCCTTTAAGAAGGCTTGCGTCTTGGTGGATTCTGTGAAGATGAGTGCTTTGCGCTCAGCCCCTTGTTCTGCTAATTTCTTGAAAGCTTCTTCCAAAGCCTTGGTGAGTGCTTTGGCTTTTGATTCTGTCTTGATGTTCTTTGCTTTCTCGATGAAGCTGGCAACGGTAGCAATCTCTGCTTTCAAACGTGGGATATCTATCTCCTCTGCATCGAAGAGATCTTCGTCATCCTCAGGTGGCAGTTCCTCGTAGTCATCCAAGTTCCACTCGTCCTCATCTATCAGATCATCCACATCAAAACGTTCCTGTTTTTCATTCTTTAGCATACGCTCCAAACGCTCCTTGATATGCTCCAATGTGAAAACTAAAGCATAGGTAGATGAAGCCAGAATCTTGCGAACAATCATGGTGGTGAGCTTGCGCTGGGCAGAAGGCACACTATAGATATCCTTACGACGCAGAAAGTCGCTAATCTCCTGATAAAGAACTTGTTCCTCGTCTGTGGCCTTGAACTTCTGAGTCAACGGCAGACGATGGGTATAGTTGATATATTCTCGCACATCCTTGCGAAGTGTGCGCGTATAGAGTTTTTGTATGCGCTGTCTCAGTTCTTGCAGGTTTTCGCCCTTGCCATATTGCTTACGAAAAGACTTCTCGCTACCAAACAAACGATCATCAATGATACTGGTCAAGCCATAGAGTTCCATCAACGAATTTTGAAAAGGTGTAGCTGTAAGCAGTAGTTTGCGAACGCCTGTCAAAGCATCTCGAACTTCTGCTGATGTACGTGCAGAAGAGCGATATACGTTACGCATCTTGTGGGCTTCATCGATGACAGCCAAATCGAAGGCGTGAAGCAGGATATGCTCCTTGTGCTTGGCTGCAAAGTTATAACTACAAATGATGGCTCGCTTGGGACTAAGCGGATTTCTGCCTTCGCGCTGATAGGAGTTGTAGTTCTTGGTATCAAGTATCTCGCTTGGGATGCCAAACTTATCGAGCAATTCTGCTTCCCATTGTTTACGCAGGGAGGCAGGACAGACAATGATGATCTTTCGTTTGCCTGTGGCCCAATACTGACAAATCACAAGACCTGCTTCTATGGTCTTACCAAGTCCTACCTCATCAGCCAGCACCACACCTTTCGACAGCGGGCTGCTAAAGGCAAACAGGGCAGCATCAATCTGATGGGGATTGATGTCAACCGTTGAGCTTAACAGCGATTGTGACAAAGAGCCGAGGTCGCCATTGGCCTGCTGTTGTGTGAGCAGAGCCGCATAGTATCGTGCGTGAAAACGTGTAATGCCTGATGCCACCGTCTGTCATTTTGTGCGGCCAGGCTCCCTGAAGGCTGCGAAGTTGCTATTGTTTTCAGGTTATCACACCAAGGAGCATAAAAAACGTGGAGCCAGTCCTGTTGCCCGTTCCACAGTGTAAAGGCCTTCGCATTGCCCAGTCAGTCGAAACGAGCAACGCAGAAAGCCCCACGCAGAATGCATATAGGAATAGCCTTTGTGCCATCCATGCTGACAGACATACTGCCATACGGATACACTACGGGCTGTCTATAAACACCCTAAGGGGCGTCCCCGTTGCCTTGTTTTTGACTGACTGTTAGAGTTTGCGAAGTTCTTACACTGTCAAAACCAAGGCGTCCAGAAAACGCCTATGTCCATGATGTCTGCACCGCAGCCTTTTTTGCCATCTATTCGTCACTACAACATCGACAGCAGCCACAATGCATATGCAAAATTAATAAATAAATTCTATAAACGTGCTATATGAGGCTCTTTTTATACATTATTTAATAAAAACACCTCTTCTCGATACTCATACCACCACCTTGTGGCAGCGCAGAGGGCTAAAACTCGCTCCTTGATGAAATCCGGATACTTGGGGGTGAGTTCTTCAGCGTTCTTGCTCTGCTAGGCGTTCCTCCTCATCATCCTTGGGCTGAATAAATCCAATTGGTTTACGCTTGGGCTGTTGGCGATGGTCAGCCTGTAGTTCTGCTAATGCTGTGCTGATGGCATCGAGTTGCATTCGAGTACTTTCGTTTATATCGTTCTGATCGTGAAGAGTCTCTTCCATATCTAAACGTAATTGTTTCACTTCAGATCGAATTTGTTCCAATTGTAGTTGAGCATTGTTAATTGTTAGTAATGCTTTTCGCATCTGAACAAATGCACGCATGATATTGATATTTACTTGAATGGCAACGGAAGATCTCAGAAGTCCTGAGAGCATAGCAATGCCCTCTTGTGTGAATGCGAAAGGAAGATATTTACTATGTTGACCACGACCGTTTTTGTTTAAGGTGAAAAAATTGCACCTTAAAGATTCATATTCCTCTTTAGTCAACTCAAACATAAAATCGTCAGGGAACCTTTCTATATTAGAGCGAACGGCACGTTTTAAATTTTTGGTTTCGACATCATAAAGTTCAGCCAGATCGTTATCGATCATAACGCGACGACCTCTGATTTCATAGATCTTGCTTTGTATCAAAGCCAATTGATCTTCCTTGTTAAGCATGTTGTTCATAATGATAAGTTTTAAATGTTATACAAAAGATAGTGCAAAGATAGTAGATTTTATCGAAGATACAAAATATTTGGGGATAAAATTTGGAAAATAGCTCAAATATTACTATCTTTGCAACCGTCAAAAATTCATTAATTATATTTGTGCAGTGATGCATCTGTTCATGGCAAATCGTGCTTTTTGCACGAATTTTGTGAAATTGGTTAAAAACAAAGACTTAGGGTCTGCAGTGATGCAGACCCTATTTTCTTTATTGTATCTGAAATTTGATAAAAAATAAGGTGGATTAAATTAATTACTCTCTGTTTTTACAGTATGGGTGAATCAGCAAGTGGGCGGCGTTGTATAAGTTGTCGTGGTAGTCGCAAATGTCATTTTTGCGATGGTCATGGTGGTCGTTATCAAACGGTATATAGATAAAGTTCACTTTGTGTGGAAGCGTAATCGGTGCTATTCCTCAGTGGATAGCACCTTTTTTCTTTATTCGCTTGCAATATTGGAGATTATTTCTTAAATTTGCAGCAGATTATTAACTCAAAACAATGGAATTATGAAACAAATTATTATTTGGCTATTGGCATTGGGGATGTGCAATATCAATGTGAGTGCACAGACACGGAAACCTGTTCGTAAAACAACACAATCAAAGCCCTCGGCTAATCCTATACCAAAAGACTCACGTGAGTATCAGGTTGGTGATGATGGATTTGAGTGGTACAAAATATGTAAGAATGGGAAATATGGAGCAGAAGATAGAAACGGAAATATATTAGTCCCAACAGAGTATAACAAAATAGAATATCAAGATTTCTTTGGGAAAGGATTTTGTGCGAAAAAAGACGAATACTATAGTTTCTACAATCCTAACGGTCAATGCGTAATCCCATTTAGTCGAAAATATACAGATATTGTAAAAATGACTAAGGACAATGACCCAGATATCGAAAAGATGATGTGTCAGCCATTTGGTACATGGTATAACTGCAAGAAGGAAGGTGGGTTCTCAGTACTTTGTGATATCAATGGTAAAGAAGTATGTAAAATTACAACTCAGTCAATCGGACAATTAGACATTCCCCATTATGCACAAGGTAGATTTTTTTGGCGAGTAGGTGTTTGGGATAAAAATACAAAAGAATATCGCTATGGTATTTTGGATGGAAACGGCAATGTTATAATTGAACCTATGTTGGGATTACATTCCTTTCCTGATAGTAAGGGTAATTTCAATGACGCAACAGGTAATGCTATTGCAAATATCACATCAATTACAACCACAAAAAACCCCTTAGAGAAGAATCCTTATGAGAAAGCTACTGTATACACAAGCTCTCCATCTTCAAGAACCTCACTGTCCTCTAATATCTCAAATAGCAATTCGGAGAGTGGAGTGACAACTATAGTTATAGAGCCTAAACCTACCCTGCAGCCTATGACAGAGTGGGTTCCATGTAGCGTTTGCGGTCACAATCCAGGCGTATGTCAGACTTGTGCAGGTATGGGTGAATCAGCAAGTGGGCGACCTTGTATTAGTTGTCGTGGTAGTCGCAAATGTCATTTTTGCGATGGTCATGGTGGTCGTTATCAAACTGTATATAGATAAAGTTCTCTTTGTGTGGAAGCGTAATCGGTGCTATTCCTCAGTGAGTAGCACCTTTTTTCTTTATTCGCTTGCAATATTGGAGATTATTTCTTAAATTTGCAGCAGAATGTATAACAAAGAACAATTGAGGTATGAAACAGATTATTATTTGGATGTTGGCAACTGTCGTGTTGACCCCAACCGTCTCTTCACCCAAGAAGACAAAGCCCGACTGCTCTCAGAAAAGACTCAAGACGAAAACGGTCTCTATGAATGTGAATACTGCCACCAACACTTCCGTGCCGTTGAACTAACGGTAGACCACAAACATCTTTGGAGCCTCGGTGGCAGGACAGAACTCTCAAATGCCCAGTTGTTATTCAGGGCGTGTAATAGTAGGAAGAATAATAAGAACTAAAAAAGATAATCATGAAAAGAGTATTTGCTATGATGCTGTTCCTTGTGATAGCAACAGGTAGTTACGCAGGAGAAAAAGTAAAAGGCGAGTTGAGAACAGAAATAAATGGTTTCCAGTGGTATTGTTATAAAAATAAAGAAGCGTATTCTATAGATGGAAAAAAATTAACCCACAAAGGCGTTAAATCTGTTGAATTTGTTGTCGCAGATAAAAATGATGAAGGAGTGTTTGTATTTAAAACTGATGAATATATTTATATAGTTAAGCCAAGTGGAGATTACATAGAATATCTGTATCGTTATTCTGAGTATAAAGGAAAGAGGAAATTTAATCGCTATGTTTCTAGAATTCCTATAGTGTTTTTTAATCCCCAAAAGATTGAATATTTCACAAAGGTTAAGGATCAATATAATGGGAATTATTTTCTAATAAGCAAATCAGGCAAAAGAATGCTAATTTATGGTAAATACACTATCTTGGACAATTTTATTTTAACAATTCATGAAGGATATTTAGGATCACATGTTTATTTGACAAATGGTAAAGAATTAGGATTTTTTTATTTAATAGAAAAGATTGGGAGCTCAAATATATATAGAGTTCAAGATGATGCTTATTCTTCATATCGATATTTGAAATCAAATGGCGAAGAGATTTTCAAAGAGCAATATGATGAAATAATTGCTTGTGGTGAAAGATATTTGAAGGTAAGAAATAATGTCAATTATGGCATCGTGAATATAGATGGTAAAGAAATCATTCCAACAAGCCGAGGCTATACCTTTATCAGTGATTACGACAGCAACAAAGGTACATTCGCATTTACTAAGAAAGGCTTTAGTGGTGTTTGTGATGCTCAGGGACGGGAGATCTCTACGACCAGACTTGCACCATCAGCAGATGATATCAAGGCGAATGGTGGCTATACAAGTGCCATTGCAATGAATAATGGCAGCACGAAATACTATAAGGTGAGCAAAGGAGGACGGTATGGACTGACGGACAGCGAAGGCAGAGAGATTATTCCTTGCGAAATGGAAGCCTTGGAGTCGGCAGGTACTGGTTATTTGAAGTATAAACTCAATGGATTTTGGGGCGTGATGAATTATACTGGTAAAATCATCATCGACACAGATCGAGGCTATACTTCCATAGGTGACTTTAAGACCTTCAACAAGCGTTTCGCTTATACAATGACTGGTTATAAAGGTGAATGCGACGCTTCAGGACGACAAATATCAAAGATAAAAGTGGATACGCCACAGCAGACTATTGTTAAACAGGAAACGCAACAGGATAAAAAAGAGAAAGAAAAGATTATCATTATAGAGCCTAAACCTACCCCGCAGCCTAAACCTACCCTGCAGCCTATGACAGAGTGGGTTCCATGCAGCGTTTGTGGTCACAATCCTGGAGTCTGTCAGACTTGTGTAGGTATGGGTGAAACAGCAAGTGGGCGGCGTTGTATAAGTTGTCGTGGTACTGGCAAGTGTCATTTTTGCAATGGTCAAGGTGGTCGTTATCAAACTGTATATAGATAAAGTTCACTTCCATCAACGATATTAATTGGAGCTTGATCGTTAGGTCAGGCTCTATTTTTTACTATTGCAAGTGCTTCTTGATATAATGCTCTTGACTTTTCAGGATCCTCCATGTCTTGAAACTTGACTAACACACGGCACTCAGTATCAATATAAGCATCAATGTTTACCTCGTCATTATCCTCCATACCAAACCCATCCTCATCTGCAAAATAGCGTCCATCAGGGTATAACATCCAATTTACACGGGCTATACCATCCTTATAATCATTAATACCAAAGTAATAGCATGCTTGCATCCTGTATGCATCGGCATTATGATCAAGTTGACTAACATTATCCCAATCTATATCATCCTTTGTGAAGCCTGCAAGTGTTCCGTCTGCTTCTGTAATAGGATAGGCTTTCTTTAAGGCCGTATTAACTATAAAAGACTGTTTGTTTCCGTATGACTTGTTAGTGAAACGCAGCATTCCACACCCCATGTCTCTGTGATTGTAATCGGCGGTATCGTCACTTTTTTCCAATTCGGCCATTAGATCTTCGTAAGTCGGTTTTAGTTGCCAACGTCGTTTATCTCTTTCCTCAGAAGCATTGATATTTTTCATGGAAACTAACCCCCACTCTCGTGATCTAGTTAGATAAGTACACAATTCCTCACCAGTAATTAGACCAGGAACAGCCTCTTTCTTCTTATTCTTCCATACGAACTTATAACCTTCGGAAGCAATCATAGCATCACGCCGCTTTCTGTTGTCGGTGTCTAGAGAATAGAAAGCTCGTTGCAGGAATTCACTTTTTACAGCCTCCTCATGTGTAATGTCATCCCAATCCCAGTGAAACGTTGGTTGAGTCCATCTACCATGAAGAAAACTAAGCATATTTTCACTGTCATCACCTAATGAAAAAGTATAATTCAGATCTGCCAATACGTTTGCCGGGTATCGGGTATTATCAGACAAGTCAATTACTTTTTCTTTGTAAACCTCTTTCTGAATCCCCTTTTTTCTAAATATATCAAATATACTCATACCGCTTTACAAGTTTATGACCCCTTATGTCATTCAGAGTGCTGCCGCAATTCTTGGAATATCTTTCAGACGCTCCAAGAAAGACTTGTTGCGCTTGGCAGAAAGAAGATTGTAGTCTGTTTGCAACGCCAGCAGTGGAGCAGGATCAAGTCCCAATGCCTGACCTATCAGCAAAGCCATTTCAGCACTCAACGAGCGTTTGGCATTCAACAACTCGTTCAGCTGACTTGCTGGCACGTCTATGCTCCTGGCCAACTGACGCTGGCTGATACCACGAGCCTCCAACTCATCCTTGATAACCTCACCCGGATGTGTCAGATAGTGCGGTTCCAAATTGTTCGCAATCATGCGATCGTCAATTCCTTCTACATGTACCATAATATCTATCATTTATAATGGTTTGACAATTCCGTTATACTCACTACCTCTGCTATCGTCTTGTCGCCATCAAGAATCTCGCGGAACTCAATCCTGTATTGGTCGTTGACCCTTACCGATGAAAGCCCCTCCTTATCTCCATGCAGTGCCTCGTAGTGCAGACCACCATATT
>JAEEGG010012343.1_pt1 | contig 18456 bp, 16 predicted proteins | sample 9134161 | NCBI WGS metagenome assembly JAEEGG01 (sample SAMN16246543, study PRJNA631951) | gut metagenome | biome: gut microbiome; feature: rumen; material: CR-attached | host: Bos | place: Iran: Karaj | collected 2018-10 | reverse complement strand
TGCTCCCCGCGGGGAGCAGGGCCTTTTTTTCTACCTAAATCTCCCAGTATTATTTTACACCAACCGCCACGCCGCGCGCCACGCCGCGCGCACAAAAAAAGCTTGCGCCCGGACCCGCGGTGTGTTATAATGAGTTCTGTCAGTACAATTATCACTAGAAGACGGAAGAAGTGATTCTGTTTGTGGTTCGGTCCAGGTCATAACGGATACGAATTCGAGAAGGTGAAGCCGCCGAAAGGGCTGAAGGATCTGCCGAGGTATCTCGACGAGCTGCTCGGAGGGTTCTTCGGCAGGCTGGGCTACACCTTCGCGCTGGTCTGGAAGGCCGACCCGATCATCCTGTTCACCATGCTGTTCATCGCCATATTCGACGGCGTGATGGGCCCCGTCGGCACCATCATATCGGCAAGGGTGATCTCTGAGATGCAGGTCGTCGTCGAGCAGCGCGCAAAGGGCACCATGCCCGAGACGGCAGCCTTCTGGGGCTCGGCCGTCCTGACGATGCTCATAGTCCTCTTCGCCTACCGCATCATAAAGCGGGTGGTCGACCGCATAAGCTCCACGATCATACGCATCGCCGGCGAGAAGGTCACGAAGCAGGTCAAGGTCCAGATCATGGAGAAGGCGAGGTCCATCGACCTGGCCTCGTTCGACAACCCCAAGTTCTACGAGAAGCTCGAGAACGCCAACCGCGAGGCGGGCGGCAGGCCGATACAGACGCTCAACGCGACGTTCTCCATAATGTCCGAGATCATTCAGCTCGTCAGTTATTTCGTGATCCTGGTGACCATACCCAACATGTGGTGGATGCCCATAGGCATCGTCATCATCTCGGTGCCCTCGGCGGTCGTCAACTTCATCTACCGCAAAAAGAACTTCAACTACATGCGCAGCCGCTCCAGCGACCGCAGGCAGATGAACTACTACTCCGACCTGCTCGTCAACAAGGACAACGTCAAGGAGATACGCATATTCAACCTCTCTGACACATTCATAGACCGCTACAACGGGGTCTTCTCGAGGTATTACGCCGGCCTGCGGCGCCTGATCTTCTCCGAGAACGCCTGGATGATAGCCATCGCCGTCGTGTCGGCCGTGGTGAACTGCGTGTTCTACGCGATCATCGCCCGGGGCGTCTTCGTCGGCAGGTTCGACATAGGCGACTATACCAAGTACACGGGGTCGCTGACCAACATCGCCAACAACGTGAGCAGCCTCATCACCACGTCGGCTTCCATCTACGAGGGAACGCTCTTCATAGACAACCTCATAGCCTTCATGCATGAGAAGCAGACCGTAGTGCCCTCGAAGCCCGAGCCCGAGAAGGTCAGCCACGGCGTGCCGCACACGGTGGAGTTCGATCACGTCAGCTTCGCATACCCCGGCAAGGACTACTACGTGCTCCACGACATCTGCACCGTCTTCCGCCCGGGCGAGACCGTCGTCCTGGTCGGCCTCAACGGCGCCGGAAAGACCACGCTCATAAAGCTGCTGACCAGGCTGTACGACCCGACCGAGGGCCGCATCCTGCTCGACGGAAAGGATCTGCGCGAGTACGACGTCAAGGACCTCTACAGCATCTTCGGCATCATCTTCCAGGACTACAACAAGTACGCCGTTTCCGTTCGCGACAACATAACGTTCGGAGACATATCGCGCACGCCGACGGATGAGAAGATAGTCGAGTCCGCCCGCAAGGGCAACGCCGAGGACTACATCCTGGCGCTGAAGGAGGGCTACGACACCCAGCTCATGAGGATCTTCAACCAGGACGGCATCGAGCTTTCCGGCGGACAGTGGCAGAAGCTGGCCATATCCAGGGCATTCTACCGCGACTCCGACATCATGATCCTCGACGAGCCCACGGCCTCGCTCGACCCGATGGCCGAGCAGGAGATCTTCAATCAGTTCGACTCGCTGCGCGAGGGCAAGATGACCATCTTCGTGTCGCACAGGCTCTCGTCGGCCGTCATAGCCACGAAGATCATCGTGCTGGAGAACGGCCGTATCGTCGAGGAGGGCTCGCACCACGAGCTCATGGAGAAGCGGGGGCAGTATTACACCCTGTTCTCTACCCAGGCCAGGAGGTACATCGAGGGCGGCCGCGACATGGTCGAGGAGGATCTTCGTCCCGAGGGCGAGAGCCCGAGGCGCAGGGGCCGCGACGGCGGTTCCGGGCGCCGGGGCGGCGACACCCTCCCGGACGGGAACGCCCCCGACATGTTCTGATCTTCCACACCGGCCGCTCCGAGCTATGCGGAGGCCGCCGGGCGGTCGCTCATTTATAGCGCAGCAACAGCACAGGCGCCGGTCGAGGCCGGCGCCTGTGCTGTTGTTATGCTCCGGTCCCTTGGGGACCGGCGCTTTTTTCCGCCGGCGGTCAATCCGAAGCCGTTCGGAGGCCGGCGCCCGTTGTTATGCGCAGGTATCGCCTCAGCGGAGCGAGGCGGGACCCGGGTGGAGCCTGCGGAAATCGTCGGCAAGGATCGCGCAGAAGCCGACGTCGCGGTAGCGGTCGCCCTGCAGTATGCCCGCCCGCTTCACGCCCTCGAAGCGCATGCCGATCTTGTCCATCACGCGGCGCGAGGCGTCGTTGCCGATGATGTAGCGGGCCTCGATGCGGTTGAGCTCGAGCTCCCCGAAACCGTATCTCATCACTCTGACGGCGGCCTCGGCGGCGATTCCCCTGCCCCGGAAGGCCGGGTTTATGACATAGCCGATCTCGGCGGAGTTGTTACGGAAGTCGAAGGAGGCGAAGCCGCAGGTCCCGATCATCTTCTGGCGGACCATGCCGTCGCCCCTCCAAATGAGGGCCCAGTCGAAGAAGTCGCCCTCGCGGTACTTGGTCTCGAGGAACTCCAGATAGTCCCTCGTGAAGTCCTCGTTCGGGTGGACCGACCAGGTGAGATACTTCGGGACCTCGGGATCGCCGGCGTATTCGAACATGTCGGCCGCGTCGCAGGGCTTCATGCGGCGCAGCATCAGCCGCTCGGTCATAAGGACCGGCATGGAGGTGAAACACCTCCTTATCTGCTTTTCCTTGAGCACGGTCAGATGCGGTCGCTGCCGTCCCCGGGGATGACCTCTTTTATGGAGGCGATGGCGCACTCGATCATGCCGTCGTCGGGCTCGCGCGTGGTGATGCGCTGCAGCCACATCCCGGGCGCGGACACGACGCGCATGAAGGCGTTGTCGTGCCGGCCGGCGAGCCTGATGAGCTCGTAGCCGAGTCCCATTGTGATCGGGAGCAGCAGCAGGCCTATGCCCGTGCGGGCAAGGACGTTGAGCAGGTTGTTATCCACCAGCTTCGCGGGGATGAACATAGTGACGAATATCGACACGAGCACCGACAGGATGAGGAACGAGGTCCCGCAGCGGGGATGGAAGCGCCTCTGCGCCCTCACGTTGTCCACGGTGAGCTCGAGGCCCTTCTCGTAGCAGAAGATGGTCTTGTGCTCCGCCCCGTGGTAGCTGAACGTGCGCCTGATGTCCTTCATGAGCGACACGGCGGCCATATATCCGACCAGGATCATGACCTTCAGAAGGCCGGTCAGCGCGGCCCGGAGCAGCGAGTGCCCGTAGGTGTTGCCGTCCATGCCCGGGAAGAGCTTCAGCAGGAGCTGATAGATGGATTCCGGAAGGAACTTGAACAGGAAGATGGCCAGGGCGAAGCCCAGGACGACGCCGATGATCATGACGGCGGTCATCTGTCCTGAGGTCAGAGCGCCGGACGTCTCCTTCTCCTTCTTCTTTTCCGCCTCGGGTCCGGGGGCGGGTTCGGCCGCCGGCGCGGCATCAGTTACGGAATCGGCTTCGGCCTTTATATCCGCCGCGGCTTCAGCCTCCGATTCGGCCGATGGTTCGGCCTTTATATCCGCCGCGGCTTCGGCGGCCGGAGCGGTTCCGGTCTGCTCATCCTCCGCGGTCGGTTCGGCCCCGGCGGCCTGTCCGCCGTCTTGCACCGCCTCCGGCGTATCTTCCGGGAAGGCGAGCTCGGCCGAGCGCATCAGCGACTTGTAGCCCTGTATCATCGATTCGGCGAAGGCGAAGATCCCCCTCAGCACGGGGACTTTTTTTATGCCCCGGGCGACGGTCACCGTATCGGTGACCTCCGTGACCGTCGTTCCGTCGGGCCTTCTGACCGTCATCGCGGTCCTGACAGGCCCCCTCATCATTATGCCCTCGATGAGCGCCTGCCCGCCGATCGACGTCTTTATCTTGACTTCGTTCTTGTCCATGTGCGTTCCTCTGTTGTGTTTCCGGCCGCGGATCAGCCGCGCTCCCTTGTCAGCCTTATCAGGCGCACGTCGGTGCCCGTGAAGATCAGCGGGAGATACTCGCCGAAGATCCTGCTTGCGATGCGGTCCGTGTAGCGCGTGCCGATCTCCCTCTGGTTGAGGTTGCAGCTGATGATCGTCGGCCGGCCGGTGTTGATGCGCCGGTTTATTATCTCGTATATGCAGCCGGTGGTGTACTGGTTGACCACCTCGGTCCCGAGGTCGTCGATGACGAGCAGATCGCAGCCGAAGTATCTGTCGGTCGCGTTGCCGCTGGCCGTTCCGTCGGCGCTGCCGAAGCGGGCGCTCTCGAAGTCGGATATCATCCCTATGGCTCCGGTGTATACGGCGTCCCAGCCGGCCTCGACGACGGTCTTGGCGACGGCTACTGACAGGTGGGTCTTCCCGAGGCCCGTGCCGCCGAACAGTATGAGGTTCGGGGACGAGGCAGGGTCGAACCCGTCGGCGTATTCCCTGAGCTTCCGGAAGACCAGGGACATATTATCGTAGGCGCTCCGGTCGGAGCTGTAATACGACAGATCGAAGGATTCGAAGGTGCACTCGCGGACGAGCCTGGAGATGCCCGCAGACCTGTAGCCGGCCTCGGCGAGCTCGCGCTTCATGCAGGCGCACATCTTAAGCCCGTCGTAGCCGCTGTCGCGGCAGATCCCGCACTCGTAGCGCGGATCTGTGTAATCCGCCGGATATCCGCCGGCGACAAGGAGCGCGTCCCGCTCCTTTCTCAGCCGCGTAACGTCCTCTTTGATGCCGTCCACGGTCTCGTCGCTCTTATGCAGCGCGACGTCCATGAGCCTCGGGCCGGTGCGGGCAAGCTCGCGGTCGATGGCGGCTAGCCCCGGTATCCTTGCCTGGAGCTCGGCGCGCCTCGCGTCGGCCTCGCCCTCGGCCTTCAGGTGCTTGGTCGCGTATATCTCCCTCACTCTGGCGAGGTTTTCTCTGTTGTAAGCCATTTGCCTCTCCTTGCGGCCGTCACCGGCCGGTCTTTCCGACGTTGCGCGTATCGGGGCCGCCGCTCTTCGGGACCTCGGGCACCGCGTTTCCGGCGCCGTAACTGTGGGTCAGCGCCGCCCTGAAGAACTCTTCCGTATCGAAGCTCTTCTCCGGATTCTTATTCTTTTTGTCCTTCTTCAGGAACGCCTTCACATCGTCCTCGGTGCGAAGGCCCCTGCCGTACCAGTCGCCCAGTATGGCGTTCATATAGGCAAGCACGGGCTCGCCGATGGAATCGATAGTCTTCTCGTAGGCCAGCCTTATGACCTCGATGCCGTAGCCGTAATCGTCGCCCCAGACGGATATGAAGCCGCGCTCGCGCGAGGTGAGCTCCCTCGTCATGTTCATGCCGACCAGCTGGCGGATCTGGGTCTCGAGCTTTGCGCTCTTCTCGATGCCGAGGAGGTATTCGTTGAGCTGCGGGACCGTTGTGATGCCGCTCCGGCAGAGCGAGGACACCGTGCTCAGGACAAAGCCGACGCTCCGCTTCCCTATCCCCGCGCAGTGGGCGCAGATGAGGACTATGTACTCGGGGTCGAGACTGTAGAACTCGACCGCCGATATAAGCTTGGCCGTCTCGGTCTCGCCGAACACCCTTCCGAGCAGCTCGGTGCACTCGTCGATCATCCGCCCGACGGCCTTGTCGTTCTCGACGATCCGCGACAGCTCGGTCGAGGAGTAGGTGGGGACGGAGACGATTATGTCCTCTGCCGTCTTTTTCGCGGCATGGCCGGTCCGGCCGCTCCGCCCGCCGGAGATGACTCCGGCTCCGCGCCAGAAGGCGACGGCGTTGGAGTAGGCCGCGGGATCGGAGATGCCGAGCCTCGAGCAGATCTCCTCGGGCGACGCCGACGGGTCGTCGAGCAGGCAGAGGAGGATCTTAACGTCGTCTCCGGACGCGTTGGCTGCGGCCGCGACGGCCGAGGCGGGCACGGATACGACACGGTTGCCGAAATCTATGGTCATCGTCCTGCCGGAGCCGGAGCCGTCCGGTCCGGGATCGCTGCTGTTCTTCATCTTTCAGTTCTCTTTCAATAATCAGTCCTCGGCGCTGGCGTTGACGTAAGGGTCGGCGATGTTCCCCGCGAGGAACTCGTACACCCCCTGGGCCGCCACCATGGCCGCGTTGTCGCCGCAGAGGGCGACGGGCGGGACGTAAAAGCCGGCTCCCGCGTCGGCACAGACTTTCGCGGCGGCGGCGCGCAGATGCGAGTTTGCCGCCACGCCTCCGGCCATGACGACCGAGGAGCAGCCTGAGGCGGCAATGGCCGCCCGGAGTTTGGACGCCACCGCCGACGTGAGCGTGCCCACGAAGGCCGAGGCGAAGAGCTCGCGGTCCGTTTCCGCGCCCTTCTGGCGCTCGGAATTGAGGACGTTGAGCGCGGCGGTCTTGACGCCGCTGAAGGAGAGGTCGAGGCTGTCGCCGGGTAGTGCCGGAGACGGGAATCTGTAGGGGTTCGCGCCGCGGCGGACGTCGCCGGCGGCGGCCAGGGCGTCGAGGGCGGCCCCGCCCGGATAAGGCAGGCCTATGACTCTGGCAACCTTGTCGAAGGCCTCGCCCATCGCGTCGTCCCTGGTGCCGCCGAGCTCCTCATAACGGGTGTAGTCGGAGACCAGGTAGAACGAGGTGTGTCCCCCGGACACGACCAGCGACAGGAAGGGCGGTTCCGGCCGCTTGTCGAGAAGATAGGCGGCCGCGGTGTGGGCGTGTACGTGGTTCACGGGCAGCAGGGGCAGGCCGTTCGCGAAGGCCAGGGCCTTGGCGAAGTTGACTCCGACGAGCAGCGCGCCTATCAGGCCGGGCCTCGTCGTGACAGCCACGGCGTCGAGCCTGTCCGCGCTCACTCCGGCCGTGCCGAGCGCGTCGGCGACGACTCCGGTCACGGCCTCGGCGTGGGCCCTCCCGGCGATCTCGGGGACGACTCCGCCGTACAGGCGGTGAGTCCCGACCTGCGAGGCAACAATATTGGACAGGGCCTGCGGAGCCCTCCCGTCGCCGTCCGCGCGGACAACGGCCGCGGAGGTCTCGTCGCAGGACGTTTCGATTCCGAGTATCAGCATTGCGGGACGTCATTCCCTCCGATAGTTTTTCTCATTACGACCGCGTCCTCGGCGGGCAGGCGGTAATAGCCCTTCCGGATCCCGACCGGACGGAAGCCGCGGGACATGTAAAGCGAGGCGGCGGCGGCGTTTGACCTGCGGACCTCGAGCGAGACGATGGTCGCCCCCCGCGCGGCAAGTTCGTCCAGCACGGCGTCGAGCACGGCCGCGGCGCAGCCCATGCGGCGGTATTCCGGATCGGTCGCAAGGTCGATGATCTCGCCATCGCCGGCGACGCAGAAGGCGCCGCCGTAGCTCACGGGCCTCCCCTCGGGCGTTACGCAGGCGAAGGCCGCGACCTCGGGCCTGCAGAGCAGCTCGAGCGAGGCCCGCCCCCAGGGGTCGGTAAAGCAGAGCGCCTCGAGCTCCAGAGCGCGGTCGATGTGCTCCGCCCCGAAAGGCACGAGCCGCAGCGGTCCCGCGGCGGTATCGACCGTGCGGGAGCCGCGCTGCCCGGTACAGGTACTGCCGCCGTGCGCGGAAGCACCGCCGGCACTGCCGCCGTGCGCGCTCACACCGCCGCACCGGCCGTTCGAAAGATCAGTCGTGGTATTCTTCGACATATTCGGGGACGAGCTCTCCGAACAGACCGGTTACATCGACGACGCCGGTCAGGCGCGAGCCCAGATACAGCGCCTCGGGGGTCACGAGCAGGCTCAGCTTGTAATAGAATTCGGGGTAGGCGTCGGACTCGAACAGCACGACGTAAGAGTTGAACTCGTTGAAGTTGTACTCGCGGACCTGGCCGTCCCTGTAGGCCGCCAGGACGGCGACGATGACGTCGGTATCGTCGGAGACGGCAAACGAAGCGGTGACCTCGCTGTTGTAGCACAGATAGAATCTGGACGGCGCGAAGCCGTAAAGATCCGGCAAGGAGACGTCGAGCGAGCAGATGAGATCGCCCACCTCGGAATAGAGCCATTCCTCGGGATCGAGCCCCTGGATCGGGAAGAAATCCACCTTGACCCCGCGGCTCATGACCCAGGTCGTGTAGGCCTCCTTGCTGACCGCCTTGGGGATGTACGGCTCGAGCACGTAATGGTATTTGACGCCGGTGCGGTTGTTCTCGAAGGCGTCGGACGACGCCTTGAACTTCAGCCTGTTACCGCAGGAGACGAAGGAGATGGCCGCCAGCAGCAGCGCCATGAGGAGGGCGACCGCCTTCACAGCGGTCCGGATCTCAGTTTTCACGCGTTTCATATTTTTGACCTCGGGCAGATTACGTTTTTTTAGCGGAGGATCAGTATCCGGTCCTGCCGCCCAGGGAATCGTCGTCGGACACCCAGTCCGCCACGTCCACGACGCGGTATCCGTCGGCCGTGTCGCGTATTATGACGCGGGAGATCCCCGAGTTGATTATGAGTTTTTTGCACATCATGCAGGAACTGGTCCCCGCCATCGGCCTGCCGTCCGCGGGGTCGGTGCAGCACAGGTAAAGCGAGGCCCCCAGCATCTGCTCGCGCGAGGCGGCGATGATAGCGTTTGCCTCGGCGTGGACGGAACGGCACATCTCGTACCTCTCGCCGTGCGGGATGCCGAGCTGCTCGCGGTAGCAGATCCCCCGCTCGTTGCAGTTCTCGCGGCCGCGGGGCGCGCCGTTGTAGCCGGTCGACACTATGACGTCGTTCCTGACTATGATGGCCCCGAACCGCCTGCGCAGGCAGGTGCTGCGCTCGGATACGGTCTGCGCTATGTCCAGATAGTAGTTTTCCTTGGATACCCTGTCGTTCATGGCAGTCTTCCCGTGTTGTTGTGCCGGCGGCCCGCGCTCCGCTCAGAGCTTCGAGGCGAAATCGCGGAGGAAGGCGCTGAACTCTTCTCCGATCTCGGGATGGCGGCAGGCCATGACCATGTTTGCCGTCATGAGGCCGAGCTTGGAGCCGAGGTCGTACCTGACGCCGTCGTAAGCCAGGGCGGTGACTCCCCTGTCGCGGGCTATCTCGGCGATGGCGTCGGTCAGCTGGATCTCGCCGCCGGCGCCCGGGAGGGTGTGCTCGAGCACGTCGAAGATGTCGGGCGTAAGGAGCACCCTTCCGAGGATGGAATAGTTCGAGAAGACCTGCTCGGGGGTCTGGGGCTTCTCTATCATGTCGTCGACGTCGAACTCGCGCTCGGAGCCGGCAATGGGCCTCACCTTGAGCGAGCAGTACTTTTTGATCTGCTCGGCGGAGACCTTGCTGACGCCGCAGACGATCTTGCCGTAGCGGGAGTAGGTGTCGATGAGCTGGGCGGTCACGGGCTTCGAGTCGGAAAACATGATGTCGTCGCCGTAAAGTACGGAGAAGGGCTCGTCGCCGACGAACTCTTTGGCGCAAAGTATGGCGTGGCCGAGTCCCCTGGCCTCCTTCTGGCGGATGAAGTATACGCGGATGCCGCCCGGAGCGGCAGCGCTTCTCATCTCCTCGATGCTCTGCGGCTTGCCCTTGCGGACGAACGCGGCCTCGTATTCGGGAGAATAGTCGAAATAGTCCTCGATCGCGTTCTTGTTGCGCCCGGTGATGACGAGCACGTCCGTGATGCCGCTGGCCGCGCACTCCTCGATGAGATAGGCCATGGCGGGCCTGTCGACGATGGGGAGCATCTCTTTGGGGACTGCGCGGGAGATGGGAAGCATTCTTGTGCCGAGACCGGCTGCCGGAATAACGGCTTTCCTGATGACTCTGTTCTCTGACATTGAAAAAACCTCGCTCTGTCTGGATTTTTGCGCCGGACGCGCGGCCTTCCGCCGGCCGTCCGGGCAATGTGCATATTCAATCAGTATAATTATACTATGGGGGGCCGAATAAATCAAGCGTTTTTCGGCCGCCCCGGGCCCTTTCGCAAAAAAACGTCCCGAAAAGCGAAAGGCGCTTTTCGGGACGCGGGGACCTGTGCGCGGGGCTTGGCGCTCCGCGGGTCCGGGCCTTTATTCGAGAATGTTGGTGGTGAGCTGATCGACGCCCCAGCCGATGAGTCTGGCGGCCGCGTCGGGATCGTCGACGGTCCAGCAGTTGACGGTGATGCCCTTGCTGCGCATAAGGGCTACGTTCTCCTCGGTGAGCGTCTCCCAGTAGGCGTCGATGCCGAAGCCGTTCTCGACGAGCCTGTCGATCTGGGCGACGGGATCCTGCTTGCCGGTGAGGAACTGGGCGGTGCACCCGGGGAGTATCCTGCGCAGATTGAGCAGGGTCTCAAAGGAAAAGGCGATGTAGATCATGCCGTCCAGGTAGTCCTTTTCCTTGATGACGTCGACGAGGCCGCGGCACATCTCCTCGGAGAAGTAATCCTTCAGCTCCAGCACGCAGGTCTTCCCGTAGGTCTTGCAGATCTTGACGTACTCGCCGAGTTCCGGGACGATGAGGTCGCCGCGGTCGAAGCTGCCGTCCCTGTCCTTGTATCTGACCCGGCGCAGCTCCTCGAAAGTCGCGCTCTCGGGCGACACCGCCGCGCCGGAGAGGCGTTCGGTGCTGCGGTCGTGAAGAAGTACGTACCTGCCGTCGGACGTCATACGGACGTCGGTCTCGATGCCGAAATAGCTGCGGTTCCCTGCCGCAACATATGCCGAGCAGGTGTTCTCCTGCTCGATGCCCGAGAGGCCCTTGTGGGCGACCATCAGGGTGTGGCCGTGGTCGGCGAGCTTGATAGTGTTTTTCATATGCTGTCTCCTTTCGGGCGCACATGCCGGCTCCGCCGTGCCTGGCTCCCGGCCATTATTATACGACCGCGGCCAAAAAAAGTCAACAATCGCAGCGCAAAAGCCGTCCGTCACGAGGGGAGCACGGTCCTATGGCAGGCCTCCCGGCGACATACTATCCGGACGGAAGGCTTCGTCCGACACACCAGTCGTCGAACAGCGAGCCCCTGACGCTCAGCGCCTCGGACCTGCACCCGGCGCCGATCATTCCTCCCGGCGTCCACACGTCGTAAAAGTACACGTAGACGGCATAGACGCGCGTCCCGTCGGGGTACCATACCGGTATGTAATGTATATGCCCGCCGTCGCGGTCGTCGGGATTCCCTCGGAAGACGAAACGCGGGGAGCCGTCGCCGCAGAGGACCGCCTCGGCGGTCTCGTAGCTGCCGGCCGCGGAGGAGTAGCCGTTCTCCGGGAACAGGATGTCGCAGCCCTGTACCGCGGTGCAGGCTTCCGATGCTCCGTCCGGCCCCGAACAGACAGGCTCCGCCTTAGCCTCGATCGCGAAACCGTAGCCGGATCTCACCGTATAGCCCCCGGCGGACTTTGCTGCCGAGCCGGGCCTGGAGTCCGGGATCAGGGTGATCTCCGGCCGGGCGGCGGATGCCGACGCCGTAACGAACTCGAAGCCGTCGCCGCCGTAGATCCAGTAGGACCAGGACGCCGACGCGGAGACGTCGGGCGGCGAGGCGGGGACGCCGAACCCCGCCGGGGCCGACGGCGCGTAGCCGGCCGAGGAGACGCGGGACGGCTCGGCCGCCGCGACCGTGACGCATAGCGTCCCGAGGCCGTCGGGCTCGCATATGTTTCGGACTATCCCGCCGGTATCGACGACGGCCTCGCACACGAGCTCCGTCCCCGCCGGCACGCCGACCGTCCATTCGAACCACACGAGGGTGCTCTCCTCGGACGGCACGGCAAGCCCGTCGGAGACTCCGCCGGCGACGGTGTTCCCGTCGCCGTCCCTGACAAAGAAGCAGACGCTCATGCCGTCTTCGGGCAGTATGTCGAAGGCCGTTCTGTTGGTCACTCGGAACGAGGTGATCACGGTCCTGCCGGAGCGGTAGTCCGAGTTCGGCGCGACGGCGGCAATGTGAATGTCCCGCTCCTCATAGAGGTCGATGAGCTCGGCGGGCTTCGGCGACAGGAAGCCCATGCCCCAGCCCCCTTCGCGGAGTATCTCGTTGCAGTCTAGGGCCTGCGATCCGTCGCCGCCGTCGCCGGCCGGGAAGCCGAACCAGGGCTCCGTCAGCATCACTGATCTTGGCAGCATGCGGAAAGCCATGCTCTGCATGCACTGGCCCGGCAGCCGACCGGTCTCGTACTGTCTGCCGCCGTAGGTATAGACCGGCCGATCGGCGGATCTGAAGGTGTGCCAGTTGTAGATCGTTCCCTGCGTGAGCGCGTATTCGGTGGCGGTGAAGAACACAGCGCCTCCCTCCCCCAGCCTCGTGTAGATCATGGGCTCGTACACGATCACCCAAGGGATCACGTTGTGCCTGACGTCCGTCGGGGCAAGCATGCGGTAGCCGATCTGCTCCCCCGTCAGGGCGTCGACGTATTCGCGGCCGTCCCTCTTGTGGTGCCAGTAGAACTCGAGTCCGCAAAGGAGGCCGAAAGGCGACTTGCCGTTCTGCTCGGCGATCTTGCCAAGGACCTCGAGCACCAGCGTGTTCTGAAGGAAGTACGCGTTGACGGCGTCGATATCGCCGAGGCACACGGAAGGCGGCGCCGGGCAGTCGAAGGTCCAGAAGGTGGGGGAGGGGTCGGTTTCAAATACTGGATTCAAAAAGTATTGTATTTTGTTATTTGCACCAATTAGTGCGGCACTTGGAGTTTTTAAGCGATGATTATTCATATTGAGCGTCCCAAGGCAATAATAATCATCAATCAGAGATAATTTTTTGCTGTCTTCGTCTGACAAACCTATGTGCTTGCCAGCAAAAACAGTTACTCTCCACCCCCATTCTAAACGATTATATGATGCTGCAACGGCGGCAGTGTGTTGGGTTTCGTCATCGCTCCCACCGTTGCTATCATCGGCACGAACTCTTGATACTAAGCAAAAGCACAGCAAAGAAGCCCCAAAAAGCATTATTATGGCCTTTAGCCTATTATTCGAAAACCGAGTCGTTCTCATCTCTTTTTTTACCACCATGTTCCTGGAGGCACAGTATAGACTTCTTCGTTATGTACAATTCCAGAAATCGGACCAACGGTGTATTCAGGATCCTCGACAAAAGAAACCAATCCCGGTGATATGCACTTATATGTGCCGAATCGAAAAACTCCGTATATGGTGCTATAATACCACCATCTGTATGACTCCCCGAATTGCAGTTCCGGAACATCAGCTTTGAAAAAGATCATTCCGCTCGCGTTTTTCCACGTCCCCGGCACGAGGTCTCCGTTGGGTGCGACGAGCACCGCTCGGGCGGACTGCCCGAGTTTCAGATCCGGCACTGTGACCCCGGAAGACAGAGGAGCTGTCTCCGGAGACGGCGGTGGCGATGTCTCGGCCGGAGTTATGATCTCCGGCTCCGGCTCGGTCACGGCGGGCTCAGATGACGTCACGTGGAACGGCTCCGTTTGCGGAGTCCGCGCAGTCTCCGGCCTGCGGGTGGTTACGGGCGAACGCGTCGTCTCCGGGGGATATGTTGTAACGGGCGCCCGCGTCGTTACAGGTATACGCGTCGTCTCAGGCGTCCGCGTCGTCTCAGGCGCCCGCGTCGTCTCAGGCACACGTTCGGTAACAGCTGCGGTCAAAACTTCGTTTTGCCCCTGCGTCTGCGCCGGAGTCTCCGGCAGTGTCTCCGGGCTCGTCTCCGGACGAAGTTCCGGAGCACTCTGCGCCGGCGTCTCCGGCAGTGTCTCCGAAATAGCATAAGGAAGTGTCTCAGGCGGACTGTCCGTCCCTTTCTCGGTCCTGGTGAGACCGTCAGGCCGGCCGGGATCCTCCGTCGCATGATCCGGCCCCGTATGAGGCGGCCGGCCGGTGCCGCCTGTGACAGTATCTGAAGCATCCGGCGGCGCCGCCGCAGTTCCCTGCTCCCCCGCGTCGGCCCGGGTCTTCGCGTCGGTGAGGAAATCTTCGTCGGCCCGGGTCACTGTTTCTGCGCGGGTCCGCGCGGCGGCCGGAAGCCGGGCGGTCTCTCCGAAGAGGAGAACGGCGCTCATGGCGGCGACGGCCGCGGCAATGGCCGCGGCAGCGGAAACAAGGCAGATGCGTGCGGCTTTTCCCATCTCGGTCTCCTCCGTTTTTGTCCGAATTGTTAACAATATTTTAACTCTTGATTTCCGATTTGTCAACGAATTTGCCGGAATTTATGAAAATTTTTTACTGCCGGGCGGATCACCCCGGTCCGGAACCGGATAAAACGGCCCCCGGGCCGTCTTTCACAGCCGTCTGACGCTCCTTCCCAGCTGCCGCCGAAAAATCCCGCCCGCGGCGATTTTGAGATTGACTTGAGCCGAAAACTAATATATAATAATAATGGGTTTTAGCTTTCGCGCGGGCGCCGCCCGCGCGCGAGGACGAACTATCGACGACTCGGAAGGAACGGCCATGTCTCAATACACTGTGATCTTCAACCCCCTAGCCAACAATTCCAAGGGCGAGAACGGCGCTCGCCGGCTCACGTCCATAATGAAGGACGACGTGCTCGAGTTCGTCGACATAACGTCCATCCCCGACTACCGGAGTTTCTTCGCCTCCTATCCGGATGACGCCGGCTTCATTCTCACCGGCGGCGACGGCACCATCAACCGCTTCGTCAACGACGTCGAAGCCGCGGGAGCCTCCCTGCCCTCGCGCCTGTACTACTTCCCCTCCGGCAGCGGCAACGACTTCTTCAGGGACATAGGCGGCGATCCCGACGGCCCCCCGGTCGACATGGCGCCTTATCTGCGCGAACTGCCGACGGTCGAGGTCGACGGCGTGCGCCGCAAGTTCATTAACGGCATAGGCTACGGCATCGACGGCTACTGCTGCGAGGAGGGCGATCGCCTGAGAAAGATCTCGGACAGGCCGATCGACTACACGGCCATCGCCATCAAGGGGCTGCTGTTCCGCTTCAAGCCGTCCGACGGAGTCATCACGGTCGACGGCAGGTCCTATCCGCTGAAAAAGATCTGGCTCGCCCCGACCATGAACGGCAGATACTTCGGCGGCGGCATGATGCCGACGCCCGACCAGGACCGCCTGGACCCCGAGAGGCGGCTGTCCGTCATGTCCTTCTACGACATGGGCAAGCTCCGCACCCTGATACGCTTCCCCAAGCTATTCACCGGGGAGCACAAGTATTTCAAGTCCAACTGCCTGATCCTCAAGGGTCTGGACATAACGGTCGAATTCGATGATCCCTGCGCGCTGCAGATCGACGGAGAGACGGTGCCCGGCGTCAGACAGTGCCGCTGCCGCTCGTCAAGGTGCGCGGACTGAAGCCGAATAAACAATCACGCAAGAGAGGGCCATCATGAAATACGGACGTTTCATCACCTATCCCGGTCTCACGGGTGCCGAATACAGCAATCCCTGGACCGGAAAGGACTTCAACTCCTACAGCATCCCCTTCGAGCCCGGAAAAGGCATCCTCAGCGTCAAGCGCGAGTTCGCCCCCGAGCCCGGAAAGGCCGTCGACAGGATCCTGCTCAGGGCGACCGCCCTCGGCATCTTCGACCTGTTCGTCAACGGCAACCGCGTGACCGGCGCCTCCGACGGGGTCGACGTCGCCGACGAGCTCAAGCCCGGCTGGACCGACTACCGCAAGAGGGTCTTCGAATTCGAATACGACATCACCGAATACTGCTCCGGCCAGCAGACCGATCTGTTCGTGGCCGAGGTCTCGCCCGGCTGGTGGACGGGCCGCATCTCCTTCGGCTTCTACGGCTACCGCCCCTGCGCCTTCTGCGGCGAGATCGAGATCGTCTATGCCGACGGTCAGAGCGCCATTTTCGCGTCCGAGGAGGACTGGGACGTCACCATCGGCGGCCCCGTGCTCCGCGCCGACATATGGGACGGCGAGTATTACGACGCCACCGTGCCCGAGCCCTCCATCCACCCCGAGGCCCACGAGTGGAAGAAGGCCGAGATCTTCGCGTACGACGGGGCCGTCGAGCCCGCCTCGGGGCCCAGGATCCGCTCCGACCCCGACCTGTATTTGAGGCCCGTGTCCGCCGTCCTGCACTCCGGGACCGAGGACAACGGCACCGAATACGGCAGGATCCGCGTGCTCGGCAGAAAGGTCGGCGACGGCTGCGAAAAATGCACCGTGTCCCCGGGGCAGGCGCTCATCCTCGACCTCGGCCAGAACATGGTCGGCCGGCCGCTGCTCCTCGTCCGCGCCGAGCGGGGCGTAAAGATCTCGCTCTACTTTGCTGAGATGCTCAACACCTTCGGCGACCCGTCCCGCGGGGACGACGGCCCCGAGGGCTCCATGTACATAAAGAATTACCGCTCGGCCCGCGCCCGCGTCGTGTACGTCGCCGCGGGGACCGGCGAGACCGAATACTATTTCCCGACCCACAGCTTCTTCGGCTTCCGCTACGTCGAGGTCCGCGCCGACGGACCCGCCGAGCTCGTCGGCCTCTGCGGCGAGGTCATCCGCTCCGCCGTGCCCGAGACCGGCGACTTCTACTGCGACGATCCCGAGGTCAACCGCCTCTTCTCCAACATCGTATGGGGCATGCGGGGCAACTACCTCACCGCCCCGACCGACTGCCCGCAGCGCGACGAGCGGCTGGGCTGGACCGGCGACACCCAGGTGTTCTCCGGAGCCGCCTCTTACATAGGCAACATCGACTCCTTCATGCACAAGTGGCTCGGCGACGCCCGCCACTCCCAGGAGGGCTTCGACGGCGCGTACTGCGACGTCATCCCGAGGGTGTTCAAGGGCATGAACGGCAACGCCGGCTGGACCGACGCCGGCATCATAGTCCCCTACAGGCTCTGGGAGATGTACGGCGACACCGACATCATAAACGAGCATTACGACTCCATGGAGAAGTACATGGAGTACCTGACCCGGTACGGTTACGACGGGCCCAACACCGCCTACGGCGACTGGCTCAGCTACGAGCCCACCGACAAGCGCTACATCGCCGTGTGCTACTACTACCACGACGCGAAGCTCATGGAGGAGATGAGCCGCATAGCCGGAAGGGCCGACAGGGCCGGGCATTACGCCGGCCTCGCCGCTAAGATACTGGAATACTGGACGCAAAAATACAGGAGGGGCGACCTCGTCTCCGAGGACACTCAGACCGGCTGCCTGCTCCCGCTGGCCTTCGACATGGCCGACGGCGCGTTCAGAGACAGCCTCGTCGCCCGCCTGCGTCAGAAGATCGTCGGCAACGGCTACACGCTCTCCACGGGCTTCATAGGCACCGGCCTGCTCTGCGACACCCTCTCCAAGGTCGGCGAGGACGGCCTGGCCTACTCGCTGCTGCTCCAGACCCGCGACCCCAGCTGGCTGTACTCGGTCAGGCAGGGCGCGACCACCGTATGGGAGAGGTGGAACTCCTATACCAAAGAGCGCGGTTTCGGCGACGTCGGCATGAACTCGTTCAACCACTACGCCTACGGCTGCGTCGCCGCATGGATGTTCTCCGGCATCTGCGGGATAAGGCCCGACCGCTCCGCCCCGGGCTTTTCCCACTTCATCCTCAGCCCGACTCCCGACCTTCGCACCGACGCGGAGCTGCCCGAGGGGCAGAAGCGCATAGATCTTGCCCGCGCAACTTACGAGGCGGTGAGCTGCCAGGCCGGCGACCGCATCGAGAGCGGCTGGGAGAGGGTCAACGGCGACATAGTGTACAGCTTCGTTATCCCCGAGGGCCTGTCGGCGACGGCCTCGCTGCCGGCCGGCAAGACGTTCAGGATCAACGGCCTCGACTGCTCACTTTCGGATCTCGGCGGCCGCGTCGACGGCGGCAGGGCCGAGCTCGAACTCGGGCCCGGCGCGTACGAGATAGTCATATCATACTGAAAAAACACATACAGAAGGACTCGCAAAGACAATGCAGTGGACATCGCTCAACGACATCAGGGAGAAATATCTTTCATTCTTCGAATCCAAGGGACATCTGAGGCTCGCCTCTTTCCCGCTCATTCCCCGCGGGGACAGGTCTCTGCTCCTTATAAACTCCGGCATGGCCCCCATGAAGAAGTACTTCACCGGCGAGGAGGAGCCTCCGCGCCGCAGGGTCACCACCTGCCAGAAGTGCATCCGGACGCCCGACCTCGAGCGCGTCGGACACACCGCCCGCCACGGCACCTTCTTCGAGATGCTCGGCAACTTCAGCTTCGGCGACTACTTCAAGGAGGAGGCCGTGACCTGGTCCTGGGAGTTCCTGACCGAGGTCATGAAGATCCCCGCCGATCTGCTCTGGCCCTCC
>JAEEGG010012339.1_pt1 | contig 18459 bp, 13 predicted proteins | sample 9134161 | NCBI WGS metagenome assembly JAEEGG01 (sample SAMN16246543, study PRJNA631951) | gut metagenome | biome: gut microbiome; feature: rumen; material: CR-attached | host: Bos | place: Iran: Karaj | collected 2018-10 | reverse complement strand
GCTGCATGGTGCCGATGCCCACTCACGCTACGTTGGCGACGCAGCTTATCACTATATGGTAGATGGTAAGGCCGAGGGTTACAAGGTTGTGGGTGAGCCCAATCCCAACCCCGAGAACAAGCAACTGCTCATCATCCCCGATGCGACCCACTGTGACCTTTACGACGGTGGCTATGAGGAAAAAGCAGGCCAGGGTCAGCCCAAGAACTTGATTCCTTGGGACAAGTTGGCTGAGTTCTTCAAGACCTATCTCAAATAATACAGTGAAATGTGAACAGCAAGACATGCGTCGTTCTGCCGAGGACATGAAAGCGTGGAGATGCAGCATGACGCAAAATACACATACACTTGATACACCTGTATTCTGAAAAAATACTCATGCGTACCGTGCGCATATATGTACGCGTGAAGGGTTTTATAGAAACAAGTGTATTAAGTGTATGTGTATGTCTTCGTAAACTGTCTAAAACTGATATTGGCAGACACTTTTAAAAAGTCATGTTTTGAGGTAGAAAAGATATAACCTAAAAGTAAAACAAGTTGTTTTACTATGTCAAACATATCGTTTGCAATAGCAAAAGTAGTGACTTAATAAAGTAAAACAAGTTGTTTTACCTTGAGTAACAGCAGTGATAGACAAACAGAGTCCATCACGCCATAAAACAAACTGACACTAAATCGGTTAGAATAAAAAGTATAAGACAACAAAAATATAACGAAAAGAAAAATGGCAGTACACATCAAACTTATCAAGAACAACATCAAAAGCAGCAGTTCGTATGGAAAATATTTCGCTAAAACAGTTAGTCAGGGCGATATAACACTCGATGAGATTGCTGCTGAGGCTTGTCGTAACAGTGGTTTTTCAGAAGGTGAAATAGTGGGAGTCGTAACCGAACTGCAGGAAATACTGAAGCAGAAACTTACCGATGGACATACCGTTGTCCTTCCTGGCATTGGTCGTTTCAGCCTACGCGTAGAAAGTATCGGAGTAGATGATCCAAAGACATTTAACATTTAACATCCAACGTCATATCACCCGCACCGTCTGCGGTTTCCTTCCCGCTGGCCGACGCATCCAGGGCCGTCATATCCTCTACGATTTCTGTGAGGGTGTAAAAGCCGTATGGCAGAAAGGCTTTAAACCCTAAAGTAAACCATCACATCTAAGTAGCATTTAACTGATATTCAATGTTTTATATACAACCAGCCTTTACAGATAACGATACCCGTGGTGCTCTTACTGACCCGCTGACCACAAAATTTTCCATGCTACACAATAGACTATTTCAATAAAAAAGTGTATCTTTGCACCATGAGAACAATGAAACGTATGAACCAATGGCAATAAAGAAATAAGGTATGCCACAGGAACAATCGCAGATAAAGGAGAGGCAGCGCACAGACTTGCGCGAGCCGCAACGCTATAAGGTGACTATTCACAACGATGACTTCACACCAATGGACTTCGTGGTGAAGGTGCTGACACAGGTTTTCTTCAAACAGCCTGCGGAAGCAGAGAAACTGATGCTTCAGGTGCATCACTCGGACAAGGCCGTGGTGGGTATCTATACCTATGACATCGCCGTGTCGAAAGTGAAGAGAGCCACGATGATGGCACGCAATGAGGGATTTCCCCTGAGGCTTACTTATGAACCGGATTAATCGATTTTATGGCAGATATCAAACTGACAGAAAGACTGAATGACCTTTTGCAGGAGTGTATAGAGCTCTGCAAAGAACGCCGATATGAATTCGTGACACCAGAGGCGGTACTCTACGAACTGCTCTCTGAGGACGTATTCTGCTCGGTGATAGACTTCTATTGTGATATTACAGAGCTGATGGACGAAGTGGAAAACAGGTTGGTAGAGACGGGATTCGTGCCCTACGACCAGGAATACCAGCTGATGCCGTCAGAGCAATATACCCAACTGATGGGAAAGGCGTCGCTACAGGTTATCTCAAGTAGTGCCGACGCGCTGGACATACCCCACGTTGTGGTGGCCATGCTGGAACTGGAGGAGTCATGGGCTGCCTATCTGCTGAAGAAGCATCTGGGCGCCTGTGAGCCTGAATTCGTCAGCGACATCGTGTCGACCTACGAGGAGGCCAGCATGGTGGACGAGAACGAGGGTGAGGAGCGTACGGAGGAGGCTGCCGGATGGCGACGACTGGTGACGTGTATGAACGACGTGGTGGACCAGAAGAACCCGCTCATTGGCCGCGAGGCCGAGTTGGAGCGTACCATACAGGTGCTCTGCCGTCGCGATAAGAACAACCCTCTACACGTAGGCGAACCTGGTGTGGGTAAGACGGCGCTGATCTACGGACTGGCTGCTCGCATCAATGAAGGCAACGTGCCAGACAGGCTGAAAGGCAGCAGTATATATATGTTGGACCTGGGCACGATGTTGGCCGGCACACAGTATCGCGGCGACTTCGAGAAGCGCATCAAACAGGTGATGGACGGTGTGGCAGGCGAAGGCAAGAACAACATTGTTTACATCGATGAGATACACAACATGGTAGGTGCTGGTGCCGTGGGCGAGAGTTCTATGGATGCCTCAAACATGTTAAAACCATATCTGGAGCGAGGTGATTTAAGATTCATTGGTTCAACAACTTACGAAGAATACAATAAGTACTTCTCTCGTTCCAAAGGACTGGTACGCCGTTTCCAGCAGATAGACATCTTGGAGCCCAGCATCGACGAAGCCGTGAACATCCTGATGCAACTGCGCCCCAGATATGAAGAGTTCCACAAGGTGGTCTATGAAGACGAGGCCCTGCGCTATGCCGTAGAGGCCAGCGCAAAATATATCAACGACCGATTCCTGCCCGACAAGGCCATTGACCTGATTGACGAGGCGGGAGCAGTATTTGAAAGTGAAAAGGGAAGAGTGAAGAGTGAAGAATCTCTTTCAGTCGTTTCACTTGATGAAAGCGAGCAAGCTCGAGCGGCTACCGCCATAGTAACTAAAACAAAAATTGCCGAGGTATTAGCCAAGACCTGCAAGGTGGAAGCGATGGCAACGAAAGAGGACGACAACGAGAGACTTGCTACGCTAAATGACCATCTCTTAACCCAAATCTACGGTCAGGACGAGGCTATCCGTCAGGTAGTAGAGGCTGTACAGATGTCGAAGGCAGGACTGCTGGATGACAACAAGCCCACGGCATCGCTGCTCTTCGTTGGTCCTACGGGCGTAGGAAAGACAGAGGTGGCACGTGTGCTGGCCAAGGAACTGGGCATCGAGTTGCTACGCTTCGACATGAGTGAATATACGGAGAAGCACACGGTAGCCAAACTCATTGGTTCGCCTGCCGGCTATATTGGCTATGAGGACGGCGGACTGCTGACGGATGCTATCCGTAAGACGCCCCACTGTGTGCTACTGCTCGACGAGATTGAGAAGGCTCATCAGGATATCTACAACATCCTGTTGCAGGTGATGGACTACGCCAAACTAACAGATAACAAGGGACGCAAGGCCGACTTCCGCAACGTGATTCTGATTATGACCTCAAACGCAGGCGCTCAGTTTGCCGGACAGGCCAACATCGGCTTTACTGGAGGTGTGAGTCGCGGTGAGGCCATGCTGAAACAGGTGAAGAAGACCTTCAAGCCCGAGTTCATCAACCGACTGAGCGGTACAGTGGTGTTCAACGATATGGACCACCATATGGCAGAGCTGATTCTCAAGAAGAAACTGCGCGAACTGCAGGAGAAGCTCACCGCCAAGAAGGTGACGCTGACGCTGAAGGACGAGACCTTCGCTGCCCTGCTGAAAGAGGGATTCACCAAGGAATATGGTGCCCGAGAGATGGACCGCGTCATCAATCAGCGTCTGAAGCCACAACTGATGCGCGAAATCCTCTTCGGCTCACTCAAAGACGGAGGAGAAATCACAATTTAATTCTTAACTCTTAATTCTTCGCTCGGCGCTTGCGACGCTTTTACAAAGGTCGCAGACCGACTAAAAGAACTCTTAACTCAATAAGGTGGTTTACCAATTAGACGACGATTTGTGGTTTCCAGACCCACGCCTGGCCGATGAAGACGGTTGTCTGGCGGTGGGCGGCGACCTGAGCATAGACCGGCTGTTGCTGGCCTATCAGCACGGCATATTCCCCTGGTTCTCGTTTCGTGACAACGAAGAACCCGTATGGTACTGTCCGCACGAGCGCTTCGTGATATTTCCCGACGAGATACATATCTCCCACTCTATGCGCACCTTATTAAACAAAAAGAAATATACCTTCACCCTGAACGAGGATTTTGAAGGTGTGATCCACAATTGCAGTAAGTTGCGCTACGAGGAAGAAGGTGCCTGGTTGGGCGAAGACATCATCAAGGCCTATACCGAACTGCATCGTCAGGGCTTTGCTGCCAGCGTGGAAGTATGGGAGAAAAACGATAGCGAGAACCTTAACGATAACGGAAACGGGAACGGAAACGGGAACGGGAAGCGACTTGTGGGTGGCTTATATGGTGTGAATATCGGGTCGGCCTTCTTTGGCGAGAGCATGTTCTCGCTAGTGCCCAGCGGTTCAAAGCTGGCACTGATTCACCTGGCAAAGACCATGCAGGAATTAAACGGAAGCATCATTGACTGTCAACTAAAAACCGCCCATCTGGAATCGATGGGCGGCAGATATATCAGTTACGATGAATATATGAAGCTTATTTCTTCTTAGAAGTAGTCTTCTTGGTGGACTTGGTAGTTTTACTAGTTTTGCTAGTCTTACTAGTTGTACTAGTAGTCTTTTTGGGCACATAATATTTCAGAGCCTCAGGCATCCATCCCTGAATATCCTTGATACGCTGCTCGTCAGAGGGGTGATCGCTGAACAAGCCGCCACTATTACCACTGCTCTGAGCAGCCATACGCTGCCAGAAAGAGGTAGCTACCTGTGGGTCGTAACCTGCCATCGCAGCAAAGATGAGTCCCATATGGTCGGCCTCGCTCTCCTGCTTACGAGAGAAACCTGAGGTCCACAGCGCGCCACCAAGTTGCTGCCCCAAAGAGATAAGCGCCTGTGTCTTCTCACTGGCACCAGCACCCTGAACCACAGCACCAAGGATGGCAGTACCATACTGGTTCTTGTACTCATTACTCAGACGCTCAGCCGAGTGTTTTGCTACAGCATGGGCAATCTCATGACCCAGCACGATAGCCAGCGAAGCCTCGTCCTGAGTAACAGGCAGCAAGCCCTCGTATACCACAATCTTACCACCAGGCATACACCAGGCATTCACCTGCTTGTCCTGCACGAGATTAAACTCCCAGGCATAGTTCTGCGTCTCGGCACTCAGGCCATTGCTGTTAAGATAGGAAGTCACAGCATTAGCCAGATTCTGTCCAACACGCTTTACCAGCGCTGTGTTGGTAGCATTCGTTGATGCCTTAGCACTCTGCATATACTGCTGATACTGCTGGGTAGAGAGACTCAGCACCTCACCATCACTAACCAACAAAGTCTGCTTACGTCCCGTAATGGGTACGGTAGATGTGGTGCCACAACTCACCAGGATAGTTGCCACCAGCGACATGAATACGATTTTTATTGCTTTCATAATTTTTAGGTTATAAATTTCAGGGCGCAAAGGTACGAAAAATAATTGAAAAAGGAAATTGAGCGTTACAATTTTTCCTTTTTTACTTGCAAGTATCACTCTTTTTCCGTAATTTTGCAACTTCATAAAATAGTAGTCGAAAAAAATGTAGTTGTTATGGCACAAAAGAATAATCACCTTGTTATCATGGCCGGAGGTGTTGGAAGCCGTTTCTGGCCTATGAGCACTGCAGAAAAGCCAAAGCAGTTTATTGATGTATTGGGAGTGGGAAAGACATTATTGCAACTCACCGTAGAACGCTTTAACAAACTGGTTTCACCTGAGAATATCTGGGTAGTCACGAATCAGAAATATGTAGACATCGTTCGTGAGCAACTGCCAGAGATGCCAGCAGGAAATATTCTATGCGAGCCATGCCGCAGAAATACTGCACCCTGTATTGCCTACGTTTCCTGGCGTATTAAGTCAAAAGACCCCAAGGCCAATATTGTGGTAACCCCCAGCGATCATATCGTGATGAACGTACAGGAGTTTCAGCGTGTCATCACAGAGTGTATGAACTTCACAGCCGAGAGCGATGCTATCGTGACACTGGGTATGAAGCCTACACGTCCTGAGACAGGCTATGGTTATATTCAGGCCGACCTGTCAGCCTCTTCTCTGAGAAACAAGGGCATCTTCCGTGTGGACTCTTTCCGCGAGAAGCCCGATTTGAAGACCGCTGAGCAGTATATCAAGAAGAACTACTATTTCTGGAATGCGGGTATCTTTATCTGGAACGTATCGACAATTGTCAATGCTTTCCGTATCTATCAGCCCAAGATGAACAAGATTTTCGAACAGATGCTGCCCATCTACGGCACACCACAGGAGCAGGAGATGATCAACGAGAAGTTCCCCCAGTGCGAGAATATCTCTGTGGACTATGCCATCATGGAGAAGGCTGAGGAAATCTTTGTTTGTCCTGCCGACTTCGGATGGAGTGACCTGGGCACATGGGGCTCACTGCAGACACAGTCGAAGCGCGACATCTACGGCAATGCCCTCATTGGCGAGAATATCAGCGTCTTTGATACCCACAACTGTATGATTCATACCACACAGGAGAAGAAGGTGGTAGTACAGGGACTGGACGGCTACATCGTAGCAGAGAACAATGACACGCTGCTTATCTGCAAACTGTCAGAGGAACAGCGTATTAAGCAATTCAGTGGAGAAAACTAAATGAAGAATATCGCATTAATCACTGGCATCACTGGCCAGGACGGCTCTTACCTGGCAGAATTTCTGCTGGAGAAGGGGTATGAGGTTCATGGCACCATACGCCGTTCGTCAGTAGACTACCGCGAACGCATTGCCCACCTGGAGGGAAAGCCCAATTTCCACCTGCATTATGCCGACCTGGGCGACTCGATGAGTATTCTGGGCGTTATCGGCAAGGTAAAACCCACAGAGATCTACAACCTCGCAGCACAGAGTCATGTACAGGTATCATTTGACTCACCAGAGTTTACTGCTGACGTTGATGCCGTTGGTGTGCTCCGCATACTGGAGGCTGTACGCCAGTTGGGACTGAAGGACCAGTGCCGTATCTATCAGGCATCTACCTCTGAGCTCTATGGAAAAGTAGAAGAGGTGCCCCAGAACGAGGAAACACCCTTCCACCCCTACTCTCCCTATGCCGTTGCCAAGCAATACGGTTTCTGGATTGTGAAGGAATACCGTGAGGCATACGATATGTACTGCTGCTCAGGTATTCTGTTTAATCATGAGAGTGAGCGTCGCGGTGAAACCTTTGTGACACGTAAGATTACGCTGGCTGCAGCCCGTATCAAGCAGGGCAAGCAGGACAAGTTATATCTTGGTAACCTGAGCAGTCTGCGCGACTGGGGCTATGCCAAGGATTACGTAGAGTGTATGTGGCTCATCCTGCAACAGGAGAAGCCAGAGGACTTTGTCATTGCTACCGGTGTGCAACACTCCGTACGCGAATTCTGCTACTATGCCTTCAAGCACGTTGGCATCGAACTGGAATTTGTTGGCGAGGGTGCTGACGAGAAAGGTATCGACAAAGCAACAGGAAGAGTACTCATTGAGGTATCACCCGACTTCTACCGTCCTACCGATGTGGTCAACCTGTGGGGCGACCCCTCGAAGGCAAAGGCCAAGTTGGGCTGGAACCCCAATAAAACCTCGTTCGAGGAACTGGTAAAGATTATGGTGGACAGCGATATGGCTAAGGTTGCTGCCGACGGTGCTGCCGCCAAGGTTCGTACCAACCTGGAAGAATATCTGGAAAAAGGTATCGTTAAGTAGTTAAGAGTTAAGAGTTGTGTTAGAAAAAAACGCGAAAATATATGTAGCGGGGCATCACGGACTTGTGGGCTCCGCTATTTGGAATAACCTGTTGCAGAGAGGTTATACAAACCTGGTGGGCAGAAGTCACAAGGAACTGGATCTGACAGACCAGGTGGCCGTACGCCAGTTCTTTGACGAGGAGAAGCCTGATGCGGTGGTGCTGGCAGCTGCCTTTGTGGGTGGAATCATGGCCAACAGCCTGTATCGTGCTGACTTCATCATGCAGAACATGATGATGCAATGCAACGTGATTGGCGAGGCCTATAAGCACGGCGTGCAGCGACTGCTGTTTCTGGGCTCTACCTGTATCTATCCCAAGAATGCACCTCAGCCTATGACGGAGGATTGTCTGCTGACGTCGCCTTTGGAATATACCAACGAGGAATATGCCATTGCGAAAATAGCAGGCCTGAAGATGTGCGAAAGTTACAACCTGCAATACGGAACCAACTATATCGCTGTGATGCCCACCAACCTGTATGGCCCCAATGATAATTTCCATCTGGAGAATAGTCATGTGATGCCAGCCATGATGCGCAAGGTATACCTGGCCAAGTTGATTCACGATGGCGAGTGGGACAAGATTGCCATTGACCTGAACAAACGTCCTGTAGAGGGCGTAGATGGGTCATCATCACAAGACGATATACTGAACATCTTGTCGAAGTATGGTATTGAAGACAATAAGGTGACCCTCTGGGGTACCGGTACACCACTGCGCGAATTCCTGTGGAGCGAAGATATGGCAGATGCCAGCGTACACGTGCTGCTGAACGTAGACTTCAGCGATGTGATAGGCATTGAGAAATACTCCAGCGTGCACTATGGTGCCAAGACCGATGGCGCCGTAGACCGTAACCATTCGGCTGGCCGCGGTGGAGCCATCCCCTCATTGGGCGAGATACGCAACTGTCATATCAACGTAGGTACTGGCAAGGAACTGACCATTCGCGAACTGTCTGAACTGGTAGCTAAGGCTGTTGGCTTTGAGGGTACCATCGAGTTTGACAGTACGAAGCCAGACGGCACGATGCGCAAACTGATTGACGTATCTAAGTTGCACCGATTAGGTTGGACCCATAAAGTAGAGATTGAAGACGGTGTAAAGAAACTCTTTGAGTGGTATCGCCAATCGTTAGCATAAGCAAAGACGCTTCCACACACTAATAAAGACTGAGGGCACTTCTTTGTGAAGCGCCCTCATTTCTTTTTTATCTAATAAGAATTTTCTTGGAGTCAATGATATTGATGCCCTGTTGGGGTCGGTTTATCCGCTTACCATCTATAGTATAAACCTTTCGCCCACCAGCTTCAGGCGTCGAAACAGACTCAATGCCTGTCAGGTTACCAGCCATCACCGTAGCTACCTCGTCAGCACTAAGGGCATAGTTGAATACACGCACATCATCATAAGAAGCCGTTATGTTGGGATCAGCAGCAAACTGACTGCGTCCCAGATAATTCAGCACCGGACGGATATCGCTGGGCTTAATCGTGATACCTGTAGACGAAGCCACTTCCTTACCATCAATATAGATAGAAGTCTTGTCCTTACCTATCGTCACCACAACATGTTTCCAGAGATAGCTTGAGAATTTTGTAGGACAGTCAAGTATCTGTTCGTCACCTCCATTCTTAATAGCGAAACGCATTTTAGACGTAGCGCCATTATTGGGTGTCAGGAACATATAATGTTCTGTGTCATTACCAAAATCAAAGATACGCTGCCACTGAGTCGTTAATGTGTTCCACTTAACCCACATAGCCACAGAGAGTTCATCACTATCAGCAATACGGTAAGGCAGCTGTACGAACTGAGATGTCAACGACATAGACTTGTCGCCAATCTTGTGGTCAGTAGCATACTTTGGTGCAACAGGTGATGCCATATCCAGCATATTCTGCGTGTCATCATTGAGATTATCCTCGAAATTCCAACGGGCAATCATCGTAGGAAGACTTTGGGGAGCAGCCTCTACGATATCTGAAGCCTCAGAGATATTCTGCGAACGATCAACAGCCTTTACCTTATATATATAAGTGGTATTAGGACGACAGGTATTATCTACGAAATAAGTCTCCGTGAGCTGACGGGCAATCGTACTCCAATCGTCAGTACCCTTAGGCGCACGCACCACCATGTAACCTTCTACATCGTCCTCAGCATTTGCCGTCCACGAGAGACGAACAGAAGCCGACTGCGACTCAGCCAACACACCAGCTGGTTTTGCTGGAGCTACAGTCTCAAAAGTTACATCTACAGGAACGAAACGGAACAGCATCAGGTCGTGCTTATCGCCAGTAAGCATTGGCGTCTGAATGATTTTCGCCGATTTGCTAACACCTGCCGATGCCAGATAGAGTGCGCTCTCACGATTACGAATATAGTAATAGCCATTGCCCGCATACTCCAGATACCACTGCTCGTTGGTGGTAGGACCATCCTGCGTCCACGCGATGACGTCAGCCTGACTCTTAGAATAGTTCTGCACATTCATACGAATCTTAGGATTATCCACCGACTCAATATCATAGAAGCTGAAGTCGCCTCCAACACGCGAGCTACATGGTTTCACCGTCCACTGCTCTTTCTTGGAACCAGTATATTTCTTACTCTGGATATTACTGCCACTGGAAAGATAAGCAACAACATTACCTGTAGCACCAGACACCTTGTTCAACAGTTTGTAAGTGCCGTTAATCTCACAGGGAGGCACATTCTCGCCCCAAGTCACATCAATCACGCGCTCTGCATTTGTCTGTCCGGCCTGATAACCCGTACCACCAGGAATCTCCATCACAAACTCATGCACAGGACCATAACCGTCATAATAGACATCACGCTCTGTAGAGACAAACTGATAAGTCGTTGTCTTCGCATCACGCTCACTGGAACCGCCGAAAGCCTTTACGCGTCCGTCATCATGACGATACACACTGGCTGCTGTCCAGTTGTTGCGATGCTCACCATAGGCCAGACGCTCACCACTACGACTTATCTGACAGAACTCACCACGTGCACGACTATCGAAGCCCCACCAGATGCCATAAGTCATACCGTATTCCAGTCCTACCATAGCCTCAACAACATTGTGCATCTCGTCATCGAAACCCACCTTTTCAGCGTTTTTCAGTTGCTGATAGAAGTTAGCGAAATTAGCGAACGAGCCCGCCAACTGATGGGTATTTCCCCAGTCGTAATACTGTTTGCCAGCATTAAACCAGTTCCATGCGTTGTCATTATTCAGCGTGTTGGCACCAGCGATGACGATGCCATTCATCGAATCATAGCTCTTCAGTAACTTTGCCACATTAGCCTCATCCCCTGCATTTCCCTGTATTTCACCCGCAAGGTTCTTTTCCCAAGCGTTATCAGGCTCATTAAACGGCGACACACCAACTATCGGATGACTGGTATTCGTCTTCATCCAAAGCACGTGAGCCTCAATGCACTTAGCCCAATGTTCCACATCAACACTCTTATCTTCAGCTGTATAGTAAGTATTGATATACGGTCCTGTATGACCATTGGGCATATAACCGTTGTCACAGTTGATAACCAATGGCAGGGTTCTGCCCACCACATTATCAAATACATTCGAACGCGAACGTAGTCCTTCTATCTGGTCTGATGTCAACTGATTACCATCTTTCAGCGCATTCAGCACACGGAATGATGTACGACCGATGCCGACATTCTCCTTACCCATGTGGTTGACGCCCTTACGCAAATTTGACTCATTATTCCAAGCCAGATCCAAGCCCCATGTTGGCTGGAATCGCTTGCCCTCGGCCGAGATAGCAAAAGGTAAGGACACATCAGCTTTTTTCTGGGGATGCAGATAGAGACTTGACGAAGAGCGCACAGACTCTTGTGTGAAAGCAGTGGCAGCACTTAGTGCAGCCACCACAAACAGAATATTTCTTTTACTATTCATTATCACTTGATGATTGTCTTATATTGACGTCCACCAACGACCTTGATATACAGGCCTGCCTTCACCGCTCCGTGAGGCATGCTGCGTCCGTCGAGCGTGTAGATACCATCAGCAGGCATACAAGTGTCAACGATGGTGTTAATCTTGGTGAACTGGTTATTATATTCTTTCTCAGCATCAGTAACGCCATTGATAGCTATTGTCTCGCCCGTCCAGTCAGATAACACAGGTATAGGCTCACTATTGACATCTGTGAAAGGACGCATAAATCCATCATAGTTGGATAACTTCGCACGATTATCAGATGTGATTCTCACGAATACGCCATCCTTCACGAAGTAATGATTAAGAGGTTGACGAGCATTTGCAATCAGAGTGCCTCGCAGATTACCAGGACCGTTCAATGACGATGTGACAGCGTCGCCAAACTCCAAGAACTGAGCATCGGCCTCAGAAGAATAGTAGATAAAGGGAACACCAGCCACTGTCTCGTCGATTTCCTCAAGACACATCCGGGTATAGTCAGCGCTGACACCCACAATCTTGTAGCATTTCAGAGTGGAAGAAGCACGAACAGCATAAGGCAGACAGATGCAGCCATACTGATTAGGCACCACTGTGCGCTTATAGAGCGGCGTGAAACGGAGCGTAAAATCAGTAGCGCACCACCAGCCCTCACGTTTGTCATTCGACTGACCTGACGTTCTGCCGTATTGCAGCCAGGCATTGGCGATAGAGCCTTTCTTCGTACTCTCAAAACCGATGCTCATCGTATCATTATCATTGAGATAGATAGGAGCCGAATAAAGAGTCCCCCAACGTTTGGCTACAGGCATGTTCAAATCCAGATAGTCGGTAGTGAGGTTTTGTGTATTCTCCTTAACGGTGCCATCCGTAATATAGCCATGCTGGTCAGACAAGCAGTAATGCTCTGTAGAAGCCTTGCACTCAAGGGCATAGAGACCATGCTTGGAAGTAGTTCCAGGGAATATCAGTTGCTGCGAGATAGCCATTGACTGTGTCTCGTCGGCAGCATCGATACCCGACCACCATGCATTCCAACAGGTCACGCCATCATGAGTAGCCAGACGCTGATCACCAGCCTGATAAGAGCCCGTCTTCGTCTCCCATCCAGTGTTCAACAGGAAGTTAGGATTCGTGATTACGTCCTTTACCTGTTTATAAGGCAGATAGTCGAACAGCGCCTCCTCCAAATCGGGATAGCACATCATGATAGCCTCAATCGTCTTTGATCTCTTGGCAGCATTCAGGATCAGTTCCAAACTATTATATCCTGACAGCTTCAGCGCAACCAGTTTCTCTGCATAAGCAACCAACCAACTATCGTCCAGATAGCGATAAGCCAAGAGAGCATTCTTCATTGTCTTCGTCAGCATCTGAAGAGTCTCCGCATCTGTGGTGGTAACACCAGCAAAGATACGTGTCAGGTCCTCGTTCAGGAAGTCATACTTTGTATTATAGTTCTTGAATGCCTCTGCTGCCATACGCGCCTTCTCGATACCATCAGCGATAGCCGAGTCGCGTGTAGAGAACAGTTGGCAGAGCACCATCTGATCTACCTGTGCCTTAGAAGCCAGATTAAAGAGACGAACACGTGCCTGCGTATTTGCCTTACTATTGAAGCTGGCAAACTGCGTCAACCACTTGTCCGTTGTATTATTAATAAACAAAGGTGATGCTGCAGGAGCAACCATACCCTCCTCGCTCAAGCCCAACTTACAATCATAGCCTGAAGGCATGTTGCAAGAGGCTACCGAGAAATAATAATTCGTGTTGGGCTGGATAGTAAACACCGTATGCACAGCCATCTCACTTGTCAGGTTGCCATTACCGTAAGCCTGCAGATAAGCTCCATCATCATTTCCTCCTTCAGGAATCACCTGAAAATAAGGTGCCGACAGCGTGTTGCCTTTTCCGTCGAGCCAACCGTAGAAGCCCATATCAAAACTGCCGTTCACCATGATGTTGCCACCCAGATACTTGGTCTGACCGTCAATCTCTATGGCATCGCCAGTCTCCAGTTCATCACTTGTAGCCATCAAGGTATTCGACTTGCGATCCTGGTTATTGGCATCCTTGACAACAATCTGATACTGATAACCCATCATCGCAGCAGAGTCTGTAAACGTATAGCTGGCGGCCTCCTCCTGAATAGCAATATCACTCAGCACTTCCCACGTCTTACCGGTTCCTGCCTTACGCATCACAGTCATACTGCTATTCATCTCACCATTCTTATCATCCCATTTCAGGACGGCCACGCCTTTCTTGTTATCATATTCCAAAGAGAAATTGGAAGGTGCATATTGTTTGGGCGTTGTGGGTACATAATCATATTTTCCATTATAACCCAGACCAGATTCCATCTCGGAATAGACCTCGCCAGCAGGCGTCAATTTACCATCGTAATAGAGTTTCGAACAATTTGCCTCACCATTCCAATAATAATATCGTTCTACGAAATCATAACCATTCATCGTGTTACAGATTTTCTGTACCATATCACGATTCCTGTTTAGTTGGGCTGTTGTGGGAGCATTACGATAGTCGCCTTGTGCTTCACCAAAGATACCGTTGTTATTCCATGAGGCGCCCCATACCCATTCCGACACCCAGATGGGGCGATGTACAGCGTTTGTCCAGTTTTTCATTATGCCAAAAGTACCTTCAGCCCAATAACAATGCAAATCGACGATGTCGCAACGCCAGCCGCGAGCATCAATGGAGTCAAAGAATTCACGCAAGAATCCGCCTGCATTACCTACATAGTCGCTGCCATCCCATGATGATGGTGAACAAAGACGCATACCTGTACGCATAAGACTTTCCCAGTTCGACAATATCAAGTCCAGACTTTCCGGATTGCCTTTGGGGTCGTCATCCGGATTTCGCGGTTCGTTAGTGGCCTTCAGGTGTGCAGACGTCGTTGAACTACCGCACGCATCTGCAGTAGGATAGTTTTCTTTATAATGGTGGGCCACACACTCTATGTCGGGCATCAGGTTGGCATCTTTTCCTTTCCACCACTCATAAGTAGTCGTCACATTCAGAGCGTCACATATAGTCTTGTCGTTTGCGGCATCAGCCAATCCAACTTTATTGGTATCATACCATTTAAAAATCCTATATGACGAAATACTATTATTTAATAAAGTTGGCAATGAAGCCATCTCCAAATCCTTATCAGCAGCAATGAAGCAACGACTATAGCCGCGTCCGCCACTCTTCAAGGAGAAAGTAACCATATAGCCGCGCTTCAATTTAAAGGAACTGATGCGGTTGTTCAGTTTGGCATCTGTCAACGTATTCATAAAGCCGCCAGAATGCTCCAAACCGAAATCATTGCACGACTCTCCCCCGAAGTTTTTCTCTGAGTAAACAGTCAATGGTTTAAACTTATCACCTCCGGCATAAGGCATGATGATACATCCACGATTATAGAGTTTCACCTGACAGTTAGAGTTGTTTACTGCCTTCACACCATTAATTTGGATATTATTGAGCCATGTTGACACTTTCGACGGCTTGATATTCTGAAGTATCAACACCGCATGCTCAGTATTCGTGATATTGAGCAAACCATCACCGGCAAAGGGTGTTTCACCCGTGATGATATAGTCCACATCATCACTCAGTGTCACTGCTGTTGTGACCTGACTTACCGTTGTCTTCGTATTGGCAGCCATCATATTTCCGTGATTTGCCAATAGTAAAGCAGCAAATAGCAATAGAGAAGAAAGATTTCTTTTCATCTTATTTATATTTTTAGTTAGTAATCGAATAATCGGCTACAAAGTTAACTGATTTGTGTCAAACTTCAAAATAAATTAAAATTTATTTGTCACTCTTGGGGATTTGCAACTCCAAATTATCTCTGTGGGCAAAGATATGGGGTGACATAATCTCAACACCAGCCTCATGGAAATGATCCAGAATATTCTGATGCAACTCCGAATAGATATCCGACAAGTGTTCAGAATGATGCGTATAGGCATTTATCTCGTATTCCACGTAGAAATCATCCAATGACGTAACCCGTACAAAGGGCAAGGGTTTCTGCAATAGATATTTGGTTGCCTTTGCCGATGCCAACAGGAGGTTCTCTATCAGTTCGTGCTTCATGTCATAACCTATCGTCACCTTGGTATGCACGATGATGCCATAGTTGGCTGCCGCAAAGGTATAGTTGGAGGTCTGCGCGCTCAACAGGTTAGAATTAGGAATCGTCAGCACTTCGTTCTTACGTGTTCTGATACGTGTCACCAGAGCTGTTTTCTCAATCACGAAACCCTCTACATCTCCAAAGCGGATAAAGTCGCCCTCACGGAACGGCCGCATATAGGTCATCACCAATCCAGCCATCACATTACCGACAATCGATGTGGAACCAAGGGAGACGATGACACCAATGAAAACCGATACGCCCTGAAACACCTCAGAATTGGAATTTGGCAACAAAGGCCATATCATGACAAACATAAACGAATAGAGCAGTATTCGCAATATCAGATATGTGGGCTGAGCCCAATCAGCATAGAAACCGTTTATCTTCAGCTTACCCGATGCCATCTCGTCAGCCAGGTAACGGATTGCCTTGACCAAATACCGGAAACAAATGATGATGACTATTATCTGAAAAAGATTTGGCAGATAACCTATTACTGCCTTCACGATATCCACAAACGGATTCCAGATATAGCCTATGAGCGTGACGGTGAAAGTCTTCGTCTCTGGAAACACGGAGAAGAGCAAAGGAATACTGATAAAGAGCTGGATCAGCACAAAGAAGAAACGGAACATCCTGAACAGGAACAGGAAGATGATGCCCTGTCTTTTGAGGTTCAGCACCTCGTAATCCTTGATCCTTAGCGGGATATACATTTTCATCACCCGCCTTGTCAGTCGGAAACGCCATTTCTTGTAGAACCAATTCGTAGCTCTGATAAACAGCCATTGTACTACAACAATGAGTACCACCCACAACAATCCGTGTAATTTCTGCTGCAAACCATATTCCTCATGAATTTCCTGTATCTTCTCCTTGATTATTTTGCAATACTCAGCAGCCAGTTCCTGTCGCGTCTTATTCTGCCACAGTCCGTCAATATCTGTCACGCTGAGCACCACATCATCACCTGCCATAACATCACTGAAGAAATCACTCTCGTAAACATAGACGGAATCAACAAACATCGTCAGTCGTTTTCCTTCTGAGAGTATCACCGAACGCGCCTGCTCCACTCTTGCCTCAGGATACACCCCACCCTTGCGGGCATAAATCAATAATAGGGTGTCACCATCTATAACAAGGGGAGCGCCAGGTGTGATTGTACGTAGGGAGTCTACACGCGCTTTCCGCTCTGCAATACGCATCGAATCGCTATATCCTGTCTTGGCCAACTGTTCCTGCATCATGATACGCTGCAACTGCAGTTCTTGTATCTGATTTCGCAGCACCTGCACTAACGAGTCATTATCGGATACTACGGAGTCAACTGCCAAATCCGTTTGAGCCGAAGCTCCAGAATAGATAAAAAGGGCAAAACAGGCCAACAGAAATTTATAGAAATAGGTTCTCATAATATACATTATATGATAATTATCACTGCAAATATAAGAAAAAAGTTCCATATTGTATAAAAAGTTCAAGAAAAATTTGCATATTAGAAGGAAAATACCTACTTTTGCAAACGAATTAATGTAAAAAACGTCAAAAATGAAACAACTGTTCAATGCATGGTGGTGGCGCAACTCAAGATTTAAATAGTCGTGAGGCACTTGCCATGTATGTGTACATTAACCATAGAAGAGGCTCGTCAAATCACGACGGACCTCTTTTTCTTTTAGTCAAAAAACAAAACAAGGAAATATAAAATATATGAGTTACTTAGTTGACAAACAAGGATTTTACGGAGAATTTGGCGGAGCCTACGTTCCCGAAATTCTCTATGCTACGGTGAAACGCCTGCAGGAAGAATACCTGCCTATCATCGAGTCGGAGGAGTTTAAGCAGGAGTACATGACGCTGCTGCGCGACTATGTAGGTCGTCCCTCTCCTCTCTATCTGGCTAAGCGCATGAGCGAGAAGTATGACTGTCAGCTCTACCTGAAGCGTGAGGACCTGAACCACACTGGTGCCCACAAGATCAATAACACCATCGGACAGATTCTGTTGGCAAAGAAGATGGGTAAGAAACGTATCATTGCCGAGACGGGTGCCGGTCAGCACGGTGTGGCTACAGCTACCGTCTGCGCCCTGATGGATATGCCCTGCGTGGTATATCAGGGAGCGCTTGACGTAGAGCGTCAGCACGTCAATGTAGAACGTATGAAAATGTTGGGCGCAGAGGTTCGTCCTGTAAAGACTGGCAACTGGACTCTGAAAGATGCCACCAACGAGGCCATTCGCGACTGGTGCTGTCATCCCTCAGATACGTTCTATATCATCGGTTCTACGGTAGGTCCTCACCCCTATCCTGATATGGTGGCTCGCTTGCAGAGCATCATCTCTGAGGAAATCAAGAAGCAACTCCAAGAAAAAATAGGTCGCGACTATCCCGA
>JAEEGG010012338.1_pt1 | contig 18459 bp, 19 predicted proteins | sample 9134161 | NCBI WGS metagenome assembly JAEEGG01 (sample SAMN16246543, study PRJNA631951) | gut metagenome | biome: gut microbiome; feature: rumen; material: CR-attached | host: Bos | place: Iran: Karaj | collected 2018-10 | reverse complement strand
CCTATCAACAGGATGCGGCCGTAAAGCACACAGCTGTCCATCATGCTGGCATCGGCACCGAGGAGGATGGCAATGCGCTCCAAAAACGTCAGGCCTATTCCGCCGAAGACCACACCCGACACAAAACTGGCCACCACGAGCATGGAAAAGATGCTGTTGGCTTTGTCTCGGTCGCCCTCACCAAGGGTCTTGGCCACCAAAGCGCTTCCACCTGTGCCCAACACCGAGCCTACCACGCCAATCAGAAACAGGAACGGCATCATCAGGTTGACGGCTGCAAAAGGCGTTTTGCCCACGAAGTTGGACACGAACACGCCGTCAACCACGCTATAGATGGAGGTGAAAATCATCATGGCGATGGTAGGCAGCGTGAAGCGTAGCAGCTTGCGGTAGCCGAAATGGTCGGAGAGGGTGATGGTGGGCATACTATTTAGTATGTAATCAGTGACGAAGGTAGAATCTTGTCAACAATTACAAAATCACCTTCAATGTGGAAAATGGCGGTTAGTTTTCGCCTACAAATCGGCAATGTCTTTGCTTGACTATGGTAGCGTTTCGGCAATTTCCACGGGCATTCAGGCCTCATGGTGGCCAAATAACTCAAGTCTGCCAATTCGTCCAACAAATTCTGCGTGTATCGTTCGGCATGTTCAGGCCGTGAAACATTGATGATAAAGTCTGAAATTGCCCCGATATCCATTCGGACGGTTTCGCTCAATATGACTTTCTTCACAGTCATATTTTGCTTTTGACGGCAGCCATCAATTCTTGTCCGAATTGTTCTAAAGTGATGTACTTCTTCGGCTGGTCCATATTGCGGATGTCGCGTTCAATGGAGTCCAGCCAATAGGCACGTTGTTCAGGCGTAAGGTCGTCCTGCAATGTAGCAAGGTCAATTTCTTCTATGGTGTCAATAACTGGTTCCATTACAAAATCGTTTTTCATAGTGCAAAATTACACAATTTTTCAAATTAGGAAGGCTTTTTTCCAGTTTTAATAAAACGAAACTATGCATTCGGCAAGTATCTGACTATATTAACATAGTTGTGATAATGATTTCTGAGCATCTTTTTGTCGGCTCTTCGATGAGTAAACAATAATAGAATAACATCCAACTCTTGAGACAAATCATACAAAGTCTTGAAAATCTCTACCTCTTCATTTGGCTCATGTTTAATGAATTGAAGTGAATCAAAAATCATTAGTTTGTATGGGTAGTCTTTCATTTGCTTACGACAATCATCACATAATAAGGATATTGATATGTGATGAGAAGGAAGATCATAATGCACAAGCGGCCTCGTAGCCTTTTTTAATTCTGAGGCTCTCAAGAATGTAATCATCCAATATAGATTTGGGTCAATGATATATAGACTTTTCGGCACAAGACAATTTTCCAAATAGTCGCAAATATCTGGGTCATCAGGCCGAACATTGACCCAAAGAGCTTCATTTTCAGTTCGTTTTACTACCATAATATTGATATTTCAATCTGCAATATTACAAAATTTTGGTACAATTGGCTTTTCGGGAAAATAGTTTGTACTTTTGCGGGCATAATTATATGGAAATGGACAGATTAAGAATTGGTTGTATTACCCGCGAGGTATGTATAGAGGATACCGCTTCAATAAAAAAGTTAGTGAAAAGCCATAGAATAGATTTGTTGGTTTTCCCCGAAATGCATGATTCCACAGAAGATTTGGGACTTAAGGACTTGCCAGAAGGAGAGTCCGAGATTGTTGCAAAAGAAATGAAGTGGTCAAAAAAGGTGGATTGTGCAATGGTTATGGGGATGGATGATAATAAGGGTAATGTTTTTAATGTTTTTGTGAATCCAAATGCTGTGGGAAATGAAACCAAAAGTCATGTTTATATAAAACACACAATGACTAACCATTCCGCTTTTGAGTGGGAAAACTATGCTGAATTATGTGAAAGAATGTTTCAACCTATATTATTTCATGGTTGGCGCATTGGAATGACGATTTGTTACGATTCTAATTTCCCGATTTTCAGTAGAATGTATGCCAAACAAGGTGTTGATTTGCTTGTTAACAGTACAGGTTATGATGCGAAAAAGAGCAAGTGGTTTAAATACCACAAAGTTCGATCAATAGAGAATCATTGCAATAGCGTCGTGACCATGCGTTTTGACGAAGATACGAAAAAAGGCAACCCACCGACCTATTGCTTTAACAGACAAGGAGGGGCAATTCCTCTGGAAAAGTGCGTTGATGACTATATGTACATTTATGAAGTAGAAGACGACAATGGTAAACCAGAATTAGATGAGTACTACGATGAACGAAAAAGATCCATCAAGAACTATAAAGATATAAAAATACCCGAAGGACATATTGAAAAACTGATAGAAAAAGCGAAACATATTGACAAAAACATCTATTGCTATCATCATAAGAATCGGAATGTCATATTATGCCTAATTAAAGGCAACGACATTTTGAAACCAGAAAAAGTCCTGCAATTGCTTTACAACAAAAGGCTTGATGATATTGAGAATAAAAGCTTTGTTATTGTAAATCAATACAAGCGGTTATCAAAAAGTTTCTTTCAAACCCAACTTGATACAGTCCTAAAAGTCAGGGCCGTGGAAAACCTTTGTGCTGTGGTTTTGGAATCGGATAAATTCAACAAGTGTTATCAAAGCACATATTGTAAAGACTCTCAAATAATAACGCCAACCAAAGGTTTTTTTGGTTTAGATTTGCGTCGAACTAATGGCCCGAAACACACCGGATTGCATCAAAACAAACAGTGGAATCAGAACATTGAATATCTTATAAGCAAGTTGTCCTAATTCGGAGCCGAAATAAGCGGCATGTCCAACACGACAGAAATCCTTGCCAAAGTGGATGGCTTAAAAGTTGTGACCGCCGCCAGTTATTTCAGTCCAGCCATATTTTTAATTCCCTCGAATTCGGGGAAATTAAAATTCGGATTGTATATTCCTTCCCAAATGCCAAGAAACTCGATGGTGTTCTTGTTTCGCAGCCATTTTTCAATCAGAGCCAACCCATTGTCAATGTTTCTTACCATATCTGTCAAAGAGATGTAATCTTTCTCATTGATTTCCAATATGGTAATTTCCGCATTATCAACTACTATTTTTGCCATGTCTAAAATAGATTATCAATTCGCAAAAATACTCATTTTTTGCAAACAATTCATAGGGGTGTGGAAAATCACTCTATCCCCCCGCAAACTGCCTTAAAAAGATTAATCCTGCTCTGCTGACCCTCCAACCAGTCTGCGATCTGTTGCAGTTGGGCGTCGAGCCAAGCGCTTTGGGCGATGAGTACCTCCAAATAACTGGTGTTGGCATACTGCATGGTCAAGCGACTGTTCTCGTAGGATTGGTGGGCGGCTTCCACTTGTCTGCTGCGTGCCTCCTCGCGAGTGCTGCAAGCCTGACAATCGGCCAGTGCGTCACGTACCTCGCTACCTGCCACGAGTAAGGCCTTCTCGAAGGCAATCTGCGCCTGTTCCTGCTGTGTTTGCGCCACTTTCAGGTTGGCCTTCAGCCGCCCTTGGGCAAACAAGGGCTGTGCCAGCGAGTTGATGGCGTTGAGCAGCATTTGGTAGGGGTTGATGGTCACACCATTGTTGTTGGTCCATCCGACAGTGCCACTGATGCTTAAGGAAGGATAGAACTCTGACCGAGCCACCTTCACATTGCTGAAAGAAGCCCTCAGGTGGTGTTCCGCCGCCAGCACATCGGGGCGGGAGGCCAAGGCTTCCAAGGGGACGGCGCGCTCCGTATCCATGAAGATACCTTTCACCTCTTCCCATGAGGTTCGCGCTATGGTATCAGGTTGACGGTTGAGCAATAGGCAAAGCGCACTCTCCGCTTTCCGAATCTGCGCTTCGAGCATGGGCAAAGTGCTCAGCACACCTTGATAGGACGCTTCCGCCTGGCTGACGGCAGCCTCGTTCTGCTGTCCGACTTCCTTCAGTGCCCGAAGCACCCGCAGGTTCTCCTCCTGGACGCGGATGCCCTCTTGCGTGATGGCATACTGCCTGTCAAGCATCACCAAGGTGTAGTAAGCATTGGCTACCTCGGCAACCAGTTGAATCTGTGCATATTCCAGCTGTGCCGAGTCTTTTTCCAATTCCGCAATGGCCATCGCTTTCTGATGGTGCCGCTTACCACCGAAGCTCAGCTCCCAGTTCATCGTCAATGGTAGCTCGTAGGTATAGGTCGCTGAGGCGTTTTGCGTTTTTGAGACTGTACCCGATGGTGCCAATGAAAATGCAGGCAGATAACTCAGTCGTGCCTGTTTCAGCATCGCTTCCGACTGCTCCAACGACAGTTGCACCGTCCGTAGGTCGGCATTGTTTTCCAAGGCCTCACTGATATAGCTTTGCAGTAGTGAATCGGGGAAGGTTTGTTGCCACGACTGCGCAGATAGCATTTTCGCCCCGATGGCTATGACGAATAATAACACAATCCTTTTCATGACAATTTCTCCTTTCTTTCCATTGGCTTGAATCGTTCCTGAATCTTCTGGAAAATCGTAAACAACCCAGGCACGGTGAGCAGCAGTCCCAAGGTGCCGAACAACATGCCGCCCACGAGGCACACGCCGATGGTACGGCTGCCGTTGGCCCCCACGCCGTTGGCGAACATCAGTGGCAACATGCCGAAAATCATGGTGAGCGAGGTCATCAGCACGGGACGCAGACGCATCTTCGCACTGACGAAAGCCGAGTCGGTGATGGACAAGCCCTCGCGACGGTTTTGCGAAGCATACTCGGTGAGCAGGATGGCGGTTTTGGCCAGCAAACCCATCAGCATGATGATGCCCACTTGGAAATAGATATTGTTTTCCACCCCAAAGAGCTTGGCGAAGAGCAGACTGCCCACCATGCCGAAAGGCACGGCCAACATCACGGCCAAGGGGATGAAGAGACTCTCGTATAGGGCCACCATCACCAAATAGACGAACACCAAGCAGATGATGAAGATGATGATGACGCGGTTGCCCTGCTGGCTCTCTTCGCGGGTGATGCCGTCAAACTCGACGCTGTAGCCGACGGGAAGCTCCTGCGCCGCTACTTCTTGGATGGCACTGATGGCCTTACCCGTGCTGCTACTCTCTGCCACATTGCCCGACACATCGATGCTGCTGAACATGTTGAAACTGCTCAGTGACTGCGGCATGTACTCCTTGGTGAGCGTCACAAATTGGCTGATGGGCAGCATCGTTCCCGACTCGGAGCGGACAAACAGGTTGTCCAACGACTCGGGCGTGGTGCGGTCGGAGGGACGCAGTTGCAAACTGACCTGATACACCTTGTTGTATTTGTTGAAGTTGGAAACGTAGTCGCCGCCCAAATAGGCACCCAACTCGTTGAGCACCGTGGCAGGGGAAATGCCCGCCCGCTTGCAGTGCGACACATCCACCTCCACTTTGTATTGCGGATAGTTGACATCGTAGTTCGAATAGACCTCGCCGATTTCAGGACGTTCGGTCAGTTTCTCCACAAAGCGGTCAGTGATGGCTTTCAAGGTACGGATGTCGGTGCCGTTGCGGTCCTGCACGGAGAACTCGAAACCGCCGCCACCGCCATAGCCCTCAATCATGCCTGGTTCCATTACAAATGCTTGTCCCTCGCGCTCTTGGGCAAGAATTTCGCTGATTTGTTCCATCACTACGGTGGATGAGTTGCTGCGTCCACGGCGTTGTTTCCAAGGTTTGAGCTGCACAAAGATGGAAGCGCCGTTGCTGCCTGCACCCACGCCAACCACGCCGCCCACCGACTCAACGGCAGGCAACTGCTGAATCTGCTCGCAGGCGCGGTCCATGATGCCAAGGGTCTTCTCCATGGTATAGCCTGAAGGCGCGGTGATGTCGGCAAAAAGCGTTCCTACATCCTCGTTGGGCACAAAGCCCGTTGGGATGATCTTCAGGAACAGCACCACCAACGCCAATGCCACCACCACGCTCGCAGCCACCAGCTTCTTCCGCTTGAAGATGCGTTTCAGCACGTTCAGATAGTGTCCCAGCAAGGCCTGAAACGCAGTGTCGTAGGCTTTCGTGACCTTTTCGGTGAATGTATTTGAACTTCCCGAAGGCATCAGTAGCAGCGCGCATAGGGAAGGGGCGAGGGTTAAGGCATTGATGAACGAGATGCCCACGGCTACCGCCATCGTCAGGCCGAACTGTTTGAAGAAGATGCCTGTGGTTCCGCCCATGAACGACACAGGGATGAAGATGACCATGAACACCAAAGTGGTGGTGAATAGGGTCACCGACAGCCCTTTCATGGCATCGACAGCGGCTTTGTAAGCCGAGTTGTAGCCTGCATCGAAGTTGGCTTTCACGGCTTCCACCACCACGATAGAGTCGTCAACCACGGTGCCGATGACCAGCACCAAGGCGAAGAGCGTCAACAGGTTGACCGAGAATCCAGCCACTTTCATGAAGGCGAAGGTGCCGATGAGCGATACGAGGATGCCGAGTGCGGGTATCAGAGTGGCACGGAAATCCTGCAAGAAGAGAAACACGACCACTAGCACCAACACCATGGCAATCAGCAGGGTGATGATGACTTCTCGGATGGAGGCGAAAAGGAAGTCGTTGGTGTTGTCGAAGGTGACAATCTTGATGTCCTTGGGCAGCTTTTGACTCACTTCGTCGAGCAGCTTGTCAATGGCGAGGTTGATCTTTGTGGCGTTGGAGCCTGCCACCTGGTGCACGGAGCCCATCACGCCCGGGTGGCCGTTGATGCTGTTGGTGAAGTCGTAGTCCGATTGTCCCAACTCAATGTCGGCCACATCTTTGAGATGCAGTTCCTCGCCTGTGGGGAGAGAGGCGATCACGAGGTTCTCAAACTCCGAGACCTCCGTTTTGCGTCCCGTGTAGCGCAGGGAGTACTGGAACACATTGTCGGAATTCTGCCCCAAGGCACCCACCGAGGTCTCAATATTCTGTTCGGCAAGCACGGCGCTGATGTCGCTAGGCATCAGTTTATAGCGGGCCATTACATCGGGTTTGAGCCAAATGCGCAGAGCGTATTGTGAGCCCCATACTTCCACCTTGCCCACACCCTTGATACGGAGAATGGCAGGACGCAGGTTGTTGTAAAAATAGTTGCTCAGGAAATTCTCGTCGTAGGTGCCGTTGGGGCTTTCCAAGGCGATGATGCGGAGTTGTCCAGGCTGCTGCTTCTCGGTGGAAACGCCGATTTGCAACACCTCGGCAGGCAGCTGGGCCTGTGCCTGGATGACGCGGTTCTGCACGTTGACGGCGGCCATGTCGGCATTGGCACCCTGCTCGAAGAACACGGTGATGCTACCTGAGCCGTTGCTCGCCGACGACTTCATGTAGGTCATTCCGTCCACACCGTTGATGGCCTCCTCCAAGGGTGTCACCACACTCTTTAGCACTGTCTCGGCGCTCGCGCCTGGATAACTGGCCCACACGTTGATGGCTGGCGGTGCAATGTCGGGGTAACGCTCCACGGGCAGCGAAGTGAGCGCAATCACACCCAATGCCACTATGATGACACTGATGACCATCGAGAGCAATGGCCTATCGATAAATACCTTTGTCTTCATTGAATCGTTTCTCCTTCCTGAACAAATCCCGGCCCTTTGGCAATAATGACATCACCAATAGAAAGTCCATCCGTCACCACATAATCCTTGCCGTTGTTTTGGTTTTCCACTTGGATGATGGTGGAGGCCGCTTTGCCGTCAACCACTTTCATCACATACACCTTGTCTTGGATGCTGTAGGTGGCTTCCTGCGGAATCACGATAGCATTGGTGCGTATCGTAGGCATAACGATTTTCGCGGTGCCACCACTGAGCAGGATGCCGTCGGGATTGTCGAACAAGGCGCACACCGACACTGCACCAGTCTGCTCGTCGATGATGCCGCTGATGCTCTCCACGCGCCCCGTGCGTTCGTAAAACTGTCCGTTAGGGAACTGCAGCCGCAGCTCGGGCATCGCATCGATGGCAGCCGTGAGGCTTTTGTATTCCGACAGATATTCCATGATTTTGGCTTCGGTCATGGAGAAATATACACGCATTTGTCCGTTGTCGGAGATACGTGTCAGGCCGTATTCAATCGATGGACCGACATAATCGCCCTTGCGGTAGGGTATCCTGCCAACGACTCCGTCCGATGGGCTTCGCAACTCGGTATAGCTGAGGTTGTTTCGCGCGGAGGTGAGCGATGCCTGTGCCGCCGCAAGGTTGGCTTTGGCCATCGCGAGGTCGCTTTTGGCTGCAGCCAGCTCGTAGTCGGAGATGACGCTATTTTCGTGGAGCTTTTGTTTGCCTTCAAACTCCAACTGTGCTTTTTCCAAGGCCGCGCTCATCTGTTGTACATTGGCTGAGGCCTCAGCCACCGCTGCTTTCCAAGCGGCATCGTCGATACGGAAAAGCAGTTGACCTGCCTTTACATGGTCGCCTTCCTTCACATAGATGCCTTGCAAATAGCCTTCGATGCGTGGAATGACACTGATATCCTGCAATCCCTTGATGGTGGCTGCACACTCGGTGCTTGTCTCGAAATCGCGGGAAGCAATGGCCAGCAATTCATGGCTTTGCGGCTCATCGAGGTCGCTTTCTTGTTGATGTCTTGATGCACATGTGAGCATCAGTATCGGAAAAAATATCAGGAGGAACTTCTTCATACTATTTTCGAATCACTTTCTGGAATCTAAACATTTCATCATCATCCATTTCGGGACAACCCTCTTCCCGTGGCATACGCGGGTCGGTGTGGTATTTCGTGAAAAACTCCACAATGTGGAAGCCGCATTTGTTGACATAGAAGTGGATGTTGCGTTTCTCGAAATAAGGGGTCACTGTTTCCCAAATGACAATCTTGGGATACATCTTTTCGATGAGACACCAGGCCGCATAGCCCACGCCCTTGCTGTGGACATCGGGTTTAACAAATAGCAATTCTAGCTCGCCACGAAGAAAGGCTTCATCTATGGAAACGACCACGCCGCCCACCTTTTCCCCATCCAATAGGATGCGATAGGCCTCTCCGTGGTTGATGGATTGCTCGATGGTGTCGCGGGAGATGATTTCGTCGTCTTCCTCGAAATGGTCGTCACGCATTCCGAACTCCTCCGTGGCGCCATACTTGAACGCCCATTGGTTGTCGAGGATGAACTGCTCTTTGTCGTCAGGCTCCAAAGGAGCCAAGGTCACTTGTGGTTTGTTGCTCATACTAGGTAATCTTTCGAGCTGCAAAATTACGGAGCTTGCTGCAGGCGGCTGGTAAACAAATCAGCCTTTTAATGTCACTTTTCAGTCCAAAACCACTTGTTTTTGGTAAAAAACACCTATTTTTGCTGCTGATATGTCATTTTTCAGCCAAAACAACAACGCTTCTACAGTTTGCGGAACGACCGATTTCAACGGATTGTTCTGTAAAGTGGTTCCCGTCACGGGGTGTACGCTGCTGCTCTGCACCGAGGGCTGTGCCATCGGCACTTGGCATTTCCAGCCTGTGGCCATCCGTCGTGGGATGCTGGTGCCGCTTTTCACCCATTCGCGATTCACCATCGAGCGCGCTTCATCGCATTTCTGTTGCCGTTTCGTCGAGATGAGCGATCCCGTTATTGCCGACTTCACCGTTAACTTCAACTCACCCGTGTTTTGGGATTTCCTTTATCGGCATCCTATACTCACCCTTGAAAACCCCGAGCGGAGGCTTGTCAACGAATGGTTTGGACGGATGGAATGGATTACCGACACTTTCGATGGCGAAATCTGCCAGCAAATGGTTTACGGTGAGTTGCACAACCTCTTCATCGCTATTGAGCAACGGATTGCCCAACTCTTTCCTCCTGAGGAACACGATGAGAAATCGGCCGTTTGGAGCATTCCCGACCGCCTCAACGCGCTTTTGAACGAGCACATCCACCATGAGCGCAGCGTCAAGTTCTATGCTTCCGAATTGTGCATCAGCCCCGACTATCTGAACAAGGTCTGTCACCGCTTGATGAAGACCTCCACCAAAGCCCTCATCAACGAGGCCGTTGTTTACGAGCTCAAACGCTACCTTGCCGAAACCGACCTCACCGTCGAGCAAATCGCCGCCCGGATGAACTACGACAATGTTTCCTACCTCTGCCGTTTCTTCCGCAACGCCACGGGACAATCCATGATGGAGTTTCGAAGGAAACAGAGGTGAAGAAAACAATCCGCCATTCAAGCTTTCGCTCGAATGGCGGATTTGTTCAATATATACTACAAAACTTATTCGTGCACAATCACCAAGCGCTGTGTCATTCCGTTGCTTGTCTTAATGAAGTAGATGCCTTCTTGGTACATGGCAGTCGGGATGACTATTTGTGATTCATTGGTGAAGAATGTTTCGATCTTTTGACCTACTATGTTATATAGGCTAACTTCGTCGAGATTGTCGCCTCGAAGTGTTACGCTTTCGTTGGCAGGATTGGGGAACAGGGTCAGTGTCGAGTTGTTTTCATCGACGCCAACAGTCATCTCGTAAATGATGTCGACCTCGAAGTTGCCCGCCGAGGTGTTGACATACATCTTTCCTTCGAACGCCTCCTTAATAGGCACATCGACATAGACATCAATAATGATGGTTTGTCCTGCCGTGACAGTCATGCCTTCGGTGACATCTTGGCCATCATCCATGCAATGTAACGTAAAGATGGGGTCGGCGGTGAAGGCGTTGATGGTCACGTCTTCGGCGGTCATGTTGGAGATGGTCAACTGGCCAGGCTGGTAGGTCTCACCGTCGTTGTAGATGTGCAAGGTTTGCGGGTTGACGGTCAGCGTGCCCGTGCAGTCGTGAGGCTGCAGGCCGTTTTGTTGCATGGCATTGACCACATCTTGCACCGAGAAGGGATAGAGATCCAGCAGGCCACGGATGGGGATGCTGCGGTCGGGCATGATGAGGACGAGGGTGGGACAGGCCATGATGCCATAAAGGTCGAAGACCTCGTTGCCGCCGCCGTCTTTACCGACGGTGGGGAACTCAACGCCGTATTCGTTGGCCCATTGCTGGCATGCGGCATCGCTGTCGATGTAAGAGATCTCGATGTAGAACACATCGTGCATGTTACAGCCCATTTGGGTATAGGAACCCGTGATATAGGGCGAAATCACCTGGCATTGGCCACAGGTATAGAAGAAAAAGTCGATGAAGACAGCTTGACCTCTGTCGAGGATCTCGAAGAGGTTGTAGGTCTGTCCATGGCAGTCGGTGACGGTGAAGTCGACCGCCTCAGTGAGGTTGGTCTGTTGTGCGCGAAGGCCTGCGCCAAAGAGCAGGCACGCGAGGAGAATGGATAGTTTTTTCATGGTATTATTGTTTAGTGATTAGTTTTACACTTTCGCCGTTTTCAGTCTTTATGCGAACCATATAGACACCGGCTTGATATGGGCTCATGTCGAGGGTGGTCATGTTTCCGTCGACGTCGCCTTCATAAACCACCTGGCCGAGCGTGTTCATCACGGTGACGTGATTGATGCCAGGAGCAACGATGTTCACGTTGTTCGTAGTGGGGTTGGGATACACAGAGACGGATTCGTTGCTTTCGCTGATCCAATCGTAGCCGTCGACATAAATCCATGCCAGCCAGCTGTAGGCCTCGCTGCTGACAGATGCCATATCCATCCAGCCATAGGCGTCAATGCCGAGCCAACGGCTGTTGGGGTTGCCCACGTCGGCAACGGCAGGAGCGCAATATTGGAGGGAACCGTCATGGTAGAACGTCAACCAAATGTTTTCATCGCCTTCGATTTCAACAGGCGTATCGAGTCTGAAGGTAACCACGTCGCCAGCGGTGCCAGTGATTTCGAATTGTTGCGTTGAAACCAAATTGGCAGGAGCAGCATCGCCGCCAAGATAGAGGTTGACGGTGTAGGTGGTAGCAAATTGCTCTTCACCAGCATCCAAGAAACCAAATTCGGTGAAGGAGCAACCCTTGTACTCGCTCAACAGTTCTGCGGGAAACATATACCCCCAGTTGAAGGGCATGCCGATGCCGATAATGCTTGGCTCGGAATAATCTCCGACATAGGAGAACCATGAACCCACTGAAGGCAGTAGGTCTTGTGAGATTACTACATTGCTTAATTCATTGGCTTTCAGTTGGATTTCGCTACGGTTTTGTGCCTGTGTCATGCCAGTCATGGCAAATGAGCACAGCAAAAAGAAAATTACATTTTTTTTCATACGATTAAAGGTTTGATGAATGGTTAATTGTTATTTGATGATAATGTCTTCGTTGATATGGGTGATGATGGTGTTACATTCCTCTTGGTCGTCGTAGAAGAATAGCCATAAGGTGCGGTTGTCGTTGTCGGCAGCGGTGATGTAGCCGATGTGACCGTGAGTTTGGGCGTCGTCCATGATGCGTTCGTTCCTGTCTTTTTGCTGTTTCAGGCTGCCTTGGGTCGCTGAGCCCGCCAAAGTGTCCCCGTTCTTGGATTCGATTTTATCGTTGATCAGCCCGATGACTATGGTACGTGCGACGGTCATGATGTAGTCGTCGTAGGAATTGCCTGTGCCTTCATGCTCTATTTCGCCTTGGCCTACGATGATGGCAGTATTGGGCAGCAACGAGTCAGGGGTCTGGAAACTGTTCATGATTTCGCGAATCTTGTCGGCAACGTTGAGTGTGTATTTCTCAATGTCTTTTTCGGGTATCTGGCTGATGTCGATCAACGTGTCAAGGATGGTCTCGTCCAAGAAATCGGTTTCGATGCCGACGCCCACCATCACTGGATTTTCGTCGTTTGGACAGTTGAAGTCGACGGTGTCGTAAGGCATGAAGCCGAAATCCTGTTTCAACATATCCCAATCCGTTTCATTGTCGGCTTGCAGCATCAGGGCGTCGATGCACTTTCCGTTGACGGACAAGTCGCCGAGATAGGCCACGGTAAGGTTGGCATTGTCGGCATATTTGCAGTACAATTCCATCGCAGCCTTTTTGCAGGTTGTTGCCTCGGAGGGTGCAGTCCTTTCCTTGCAGGCTGACAGCCATAAAGTAAGGAGCACCGCGAGATATGGAACGAGTCTATTCATTGTCTTTGGTTTTGTTATTTAATGACTTTGTTAGCCAAGAGCATGATGTCTTGCGCCGAGCAACCGTTGTTGCATACAAAGTGGATGGTTTGGCTTTCCACCGTCACTTCCTCGGCCACAGGAAGTTCGTCGTTGGGTTGGTCGGTACGGGTCAGCCCGATGATGGTCACGCCAATAGCGATGCTGGCGGCTGCTGCGTAGGGTATCCAGCGTCTGTTGCGGTGAGGGGCGAGGGAGACGACATTCGCTCCCCAACCGGCAGGGTCTTGCTGTGCCTTTTCTGCCCACTGCAAAAAGGTCTTGTCGTCAGGTACCGACTTTTCGGTCTGCTTCTCCCATTGTTGGCGGCGTTGCCATTGGGCGTTGAAGCCGTCGTGTTGCTTATTTGCTTTTATATCGTCTTTCATTGTCATAGGTTGTTTTCTCTTTCGTACATTATTCTCAGTTTCCGCTTGAGTCGGGCAATGCGCATGGCCACGGCACCAACGGAGCTATGGGTTATTTCGGCGATTTCCTTGTAGGAGAAACCGTCGAGGAAGGCGCGGATGATGATGCCGCTTTCTTCGGGCAAGGCCTCTATGAGTTGTTGCAGTTGCTGGAAGCTATCGTTGCCAGGTTCTTCGCTCTTATTCTCCGCGCTTTCCATTTCGATGGACTCCGTTTGCGGACTTCTGACATCCTTACGTCGCAGCATCAGCATGGTGTTGGTGGCAACGCGCCACACCCAAGTCTTTTCTGAGCTTCGTCCCTCGAAACCTTTGAAGCTCCGCCAAAGGTTCACTATCACTTCTTGGACGCAGTCTTCTGTGTTCCAAGCACTTCCAAGCTTGTAATCGGAACAGATATGCCAAATCATAGCCTTATGCCGAAGAATTAGGGCATTGAATTCGGCAAGGGTGGGTTCGAAGTTGCTTTTGTCGGCTCCTTGTGACACGGGTGATGTCATTCTTTTTGGTGTGCTTTTGATGATTTAGTTGCAAATGTAATTTGAAAAATAACTCGACTTCGCTTTTTTTTCGCCAGTTTTTCGAAATATTTTTCTTCCCTCTGTTATGATTTCTGGTTTTTTGCACCTAATAAATTGTTAAACATTATCTAAAATTACAATTATGAAACGAACATTTATCTTTTCAGTGTTGACCTTGGCTTTCATGACGATTTGCCAAAGTGCATTCGCCTTCGACTATTACGTCAATGGCATTTATTACCGCAAAGCCACACAACAACTTCCTGGAGGCGGTTGTGGCGAGACTTACCTGATCGTAGTCAACGATGACTATTCCAACACCTATTCGGGTGACGTGGTCGTTCCCGAAACAGAGACCATCAACGGTGAAACATTCAGGGTTCGCTACATCGGCAGCGAAGCTTTCTATGCCTGCATGAACTTGACCAGCGTCACTTTGCCCAGTACCATCGTGAACATTGGTTACCATGCTTTTGCCGAATGCCCTTTTATCGAAGTCATCGACCTTCCTGCGGGCATGGTGCAAATCAACTCCTTTGCTTTCAGCTATTGCCCCAGACTCGACTACATCTTCATCCATGATACCGAGCCTTTCTTCCTTTGGGACGATGCCTTAGCCAACATCAACGACCATGTGAATATCGTGGTGCCCTGCAACTGCATCGAGGCTTTCGAGGCAGCCGAGGAATGGCAAGGCATCCAACTCTATGACGACTGCGGCCACGTGGGTCTCGGCGAAGCCAAAACCGTTGCCTTGAATGTTTATCCCAATCCCGTTTCGGAAGCCCTCACCATCGAAGCCGAAGGCCTCGTGACGATTTCCGATGAGATGGGTCGCGTGGTGAGATCTTTGTTCGTCGATGACAAACAAACCATCGATTTGCAAGGTCTTTCCAGTGGTTTGTACTTCGTGAAAGTCGGTACTGAAGTGAAAAAGGTTATGGTGAAGTAAAAAGTAACCGTTTTCAACAAAACAAAGAGGATGTGTCAAAGGAGGCACATCCTCTTTTTGTTTCGTTTTGAAGGTATTGGCTAAATCCGCTACCGTTTCCAAGCTCCAATCACCTCGCCGACATACACCGTGTGGATGCCTGCCTCAAAGCCGTCTAACATTCCTTATCGCAACATCCTTCTCCGCTTTCAATCTCTATGGTAGCATGTGTGATGCCGTGTTCGCGAAGCGTATCTTTCAAGGCTTTGCGCACAGAGGTGGCCTCGTGCTCATCGTCAATCACCACATGTGCCGTAAGCGCATTTTCCGTCGTGCTCATTGCCCAGATATGCAGGTGATGGACATCGGTGACATGCGCTGTGTCTTGCATGGCCTGCGTCACCTCTTCCGTTTCTATTCCTTCGGGCACACCGTCCAACGCGAGCCTCATGCTGTCGCGCAGTAGCTCCCAAGTGCTGACGAGAATCACGATGGCGATGACAATACTAATGATCGGGTCGATGATGAACCAGCCTGTGTGTGAGATGACCAGTCCGCTGATGACCACGCCGATGCTCACCAGTGTGTCGGCAGCCATGTGAAGGAAGGCACCTCGAATGTTGATGTCGCCTTTCTGACCGCGCATCAACAGCAAGGTTGTCAGGCCGTTGATGAGTATGCCCACGCCTGCGGTCCATGAAATGACCGCACCGTCAATGGCGGCTGGATTGCGCAGCTTGTGGACACTCTCGGCAAGGATGACTCCCACAGCAAGGAGCAACAATAAGGCGTTGGCCAATGAAATAAGGATGGTGCTTTTCTTGTAGCCGTAGGTGTAGTGCTCGTTGCTGTGCAGTTGCACAAGATGCAGCCCAACGACGACCAAAACCAACGAAAAGACATCGCTCAGGTTATGGCCGGCATCGCTCAGGAGCGAAAGGCTGTTTTGCCAAAGGCCCATGCCAGCTTCAACGCCGACAAAAAGAAGATTCAGAATGATGGCTGTCCACAAGATTTTGCGCATCTGTCCATTATCGGCAACCACATGATGATGGTGGTGATGATGATGTTCGTGACTCATAGGTATCTTTGTTATTTTGCTGCAAAGATGCTGCCTTTTGACAAGGTGGACAATCGCTAATTGTTGGGATTTCTGACGGTCGTTTACATCATTATGTATGACAAAACACTGCTACACCGCCAGTAGCACCAACAGTTGCGCCGTGAAAATACGCAAAAACATGGTCAGCGGGTAGACGGTTGCATAGCCCATGTTGGGCAGCTTGCAGCCTTCGGGAGCCACGGTGTTGGCGAAGGCGAGGGTAGGAGGGTCGGTGTGTGCGCCTCCGATGAAGCCCATCAGCGTATAATAGTTGATCTTCAACACCAAGCGTCCGAAAAGTCCGACCAAAATGGGAGGCACCATGGTGATGATGACACCGTAGACGACCCACATATAGTGAACTTGGACGGTTTCTACGAACTTGCCACCTGCGCCCAAGCCCACGCCAGCGAGGAAGAGCGCAATGCCCACCTCGCGAAGTGCATGAACGCCTTGCCCTTCCGTGAACTCGGTGCTGAACCAGCCTTTCTTCACCCCAAGCCAGCCGCCGATGATGGCCACCACCAAGGGTCCGCCTGCAAGACCTAATTTAATAGGTGCTTTCATGCCCACAGGAATCGGGATGGAGCCGATGATGATGCCTAAGGCAATGATCACGAAAACGGGAATGAGCAAAAAGCCGCCTTTGCCTTTCTTTTCCGTCTTTGGTGCAATAGAAGTTGTCTCAAGGGTGGTGGGCTCCTTTGCTAAATCGATGCGGCAGAGCGGGCGCAACAGAATGCAAGTCACAATCATGCCCACCACGGCGAGGGGATAAGCCACGGCATAGCCAGCTGCCAAACGGTCGGAGGCACCTTCGATGCCCAAATCGGTGACGGCTTGTTGCGCCGCCGAGAGGCCAGGTGTGTTGGTGATGGCACCGGTGTAAACACCTGCCATGTCGGCCAAATCCTGATGCGCGACTTTGGCGATGATGACCGTAATCAAAACACCCAGTGCCACATTGACCAAAGCCATTAGGTTCATGGCCAAGCCGCCTTTTTTGAACGACTTGAAAAAGCCTGGACCTACCTGCAAACCGACAGCCACGACAAAGAGAATCAGTCCGAACTCCTTGATGACGTGCAGCATCTCTGCGTTAAGGCTGATGCCGCAGGCACTGAAGGCGATGCCCACAAAGAGCACCCAAGTGATGCCCAACGAGATTTTGGCAATCTTGATTTTGCCTAGTAGAAGGCCGATAAAAATGGACAGGGCAAGGAATAAAATAGTGGGCCCGACGCCTGAACCGGTGAAGAGATTTAGCATGGATTTTTACTTGTTTTAATGAAAACGCAAATTTGGGTTTGTTTCTAAACGGACGCGATGATCACCGAAATATTGTGCACGAACATGTTTACGGCGATGGCCAACAGAATGACGCCGAAAAACTTGCGCAGGATGAAAATCAGGTTCTCGCCCAAGAGTTTCTGGATTCTGTCGAGCTGGCTGATGACGATATAGTCCAACAAGATGTTGAGCAACAGCGCGATGATGATGTTGACGACGGCATAGTCGGCACGAAGCGAGAGCAAAGCCGTCAGTGCACCAGGTCCTGCAATCAACGGAAAGGCGATGGGCACGATGCTGGCACCACTCTTGCCGCCTTCGTTTTTGATGATTTCGCGACCGAGAATCATTTCAACGGCGAGGATGAACAGAACGAACGAGCCTGCCACAGCAAAGGAAGCCGTATCAATGCCAAACAACTTCAGCAAGGCGTCACCGGCGAAGAAGAACGCCAAAAACAGCCCCAACGCAGTCAGGCAGGCTTGTCCCGCCTTGATGGTCTTGTTTTGTTCCTTCATGCTCACGAAAATGGGAATGGAGCCGAAGATGTCGATGATGGCGGCCATGACGATGAACGCGCCGAAGATTTCTACAAAGTTGATGCTACTGAACATGGTGTTTTGTTTTGATTAGGAGCTACGAATTGCACAGAATCAGAGATTCAGTGAATAATGCATAATATTTCGTGCAAAATTAGAAATAATCGCGCAATTCGTAGCTCATTAATCACACAATATTATTCCACAGATAGTGAAAATGCGGTCCAAAGCGCTTGAAGGCGGCCTCGTCCAGCTGCTCCTGGAACTGCGGATGCGCCACCGAGATGATGAGTTTGGCCCTTTCCTGCAACGAGCGTCCGTAGAGGTTCACCGCACCATATTCCGTGACGAACCAATGGATATGGTTGCGCGTGGTGACTGCACCTGAGCCCAAGTCCAAGGCAGGCACAATCTTGTTGATGCCTTTGCGCGTGGTGGAGGGCATGGCGATGATGGCTTTGCCGCCTTTGGCACGCGAGGAGCCATAGACATAGTCAATCTGGCCACCAACACCTGAGTAAATGCGTTCGCCCAACGAGTCGGCGCACACCTGTCCCGAGAGGTCAATC
>JAEEGG010012337.1_pt1 | contig 18461 bp, 18 predicted proteins | sample 9134161 | NCBI WGS metagenome assembly JAEEGG01 (sample SAMN16246543, study PRJNA631951) | gut metagenome | biome: gut microbiome; feature: rumen; material: CR-attached | host: Bos | place: Iran: Karaj | collected 2018-10 | reverse complement strand
GAGCAAAAAATATCGCGCAGCGATTATATTTAGATTTATTTTAGAGCAGAAAGGAAAAATACCATGAAGAAGATTTCAACTGAAAAAGCACCTGCAGCCATCGGACCTTATTCCCAGGGGATTCTTACGGGAAATCTCTTTTTTGCATCTGGTCAGATTCCCATCAATCCTGCGAATGGTCAGATTGAGGGCAGTGACATTGTTGCTCAGGCAGAGCAGGTGATGAAGAATATCGGAGCTTTGTTGGAGGCAGCAGGAACGAGCTATGAGAAGGTTGTGAAGACGACCTGCTTCCTTGCGGACATGAATGATTTTGCAACCTTTAACGAGGTTTATGCTAAGTACTTTACGGAGAAGCCGGCGAGAAGCTGTGTTGCCGTAAAGACGCTTCCTAAGAACGTGCTTTGCGAGGTTGAGGTCATCGCTGAGGTATAATTTGCAGGTCACGATATCAGTAACATCGTGTAATGTTTGCAGGGTGTGCTAACGGTATAATCAGGTTAAAATTGCAGATACTGTTTTTAAGTCGTGGTTCTATGACTGGAAAGAGAGGTCTGCGAGAAATGGATTATGTCAATGCGTTTTGGGTAGGTGGCCTGATATGCGCGATGGTGCAGCTTTTGATGGAAAAGACGAAGCTGATGCCTGGAAGGATCATGGTGCTTTTGGTGGTCAGCGGCGTTGTGTTAAGTGCCGTTGGAGTATATGAACCTTTTTTGGAATTTGCCGGTGCTGGTGCCAGCGTGCCACTTTTGGGCTTTGGAAATGTCCTGATGAAGGGCGTGCGAGAGGCCGTGGCAGAGCAGGGGACACTGGGCCTGTTTGCGGGAGGATTTCGTGCGGGCGCGGTCGGAACGTCGGCTGCCTTAATCTTTGGATATCTGGCGAGTCTTCTTTTCCGCTCAAAAATGAAAAAGTAAATTAATTACAAATGACGCAGGTAAAATACAATGTTGGTTTATTGGTTAACATTTTCGGGATTGTTTTTATGGCTGGAGTTTATCTATCATGTCAGCGGATTTGGCATGAAGTTTTCTAATCCACTTTTTACGATTTTTGTCGTGATGACCTGGGCGTCCGTAGAGACGTTACTGGTCACGATTGCAAAGCCGAAGCTGAAAAAAATATTATTTCAGATTTTCATGTGGTGGTCCATCATTTGGACGGGTGCACAGATTACCTATCTCCACATTTTTAAGCAACCCATGCTTTGGGAGGCGGTCTTTCGCGGGGGACAGGACGCACTGACGAATTATTGGCGTGAGGCGCTGCTTGGGTTTTATCAGGTATTGCCCTTCAACCTGCTGATCGTGGCACCGGGAGTGATTCTTTGCGTACTGGTGCATAAGAAAAAATTTAAGCTGCCGACGATGTCCTCAATGACCTTTATGAGATGCCTTGTTGCCATTGTGATCTGCTTTTTTGCCTGCATCATTGACATGGCAGTCGGAAAGGCCGCAGAGGCACATTATTACGAGAATTACACGGAATTCTTTGATCCCTTGACCGTTTCGGAGGAGCTTGGCGTGCATCCGACCTTGCAGCGGGATACGGTACTCAGCATTCAGACTTTGATAGAAAACGCGCAGTACAAGGCGAAAAAGAAGTCGAAGGGTAATGCTTCCGCAAAGACGGATCCGGCAGGCTTAAGTACGAAGGAAAGCAGTCAGGGAGGTAATCAGGGACAGAGCGACCCGAATGGCGGTCAGACGGTAACGCCCGTTACGGATCAGGGCGGAACGGAAGATCCCAATGGAGGCAGCGAGGTGGATCCGAATTCTACGCCGGAGCCAGAGGTATTTGTGCCAAAGCCTCATGTTTTTGCCTTGGATCAGGAAGCGCTGCTTACCATGGCAGACAATAAAAAGCAATCTTGGCTGGCTGACTATATCTTAAATCTTGAACCGACCATGACGAATGAATTCACGGGTATTTTTGAAGGCTACAATGTCATTTTCCTGACGGCGGAAGGGTTTTCGCCCTATGCCGTGCGTGAGGACATTACACCGACCCTGTTCCACCTGATTCATTCGGGATTTGTGTTTAACAATTACTATGTGCCGCTGTGGCAGACCAGTACCAGCGACGGCGAGTACGTAAATAACACGGGACTGATCCCTGACGGTCAGTTCAGCATGAGAAAGAGTGCAGATGATTACATGCCATATACTCTGGCCGGATTTTTCAATCGCTCCGGCATTCAGAGCAGGGCTTATCACAACAACAGCCTGTCCTACTACGACAGACACAAGACGCATCCCAATTTGGGATATCTTTTCAAGGCATGTAAGCTGGGTGACCTAAACGAGGCGGAATATGGCCAGTATGTCTTCCAGATGGAGGGGGCAAACCGTTGGCCCGCTTCGGATTATGAGATGATGGTCAGCACGATGCCGGAATATGTACATGACGAGAGATTTTTCGTTTATTACATGACGGTGTCCGGTCACATGAATTACAACTTCCGAGGCAATTCCATGTCGGCAAAGAACAAGGATGCCGTGAAGGAGCTTCCCCTTTCGGAGAATGGACAGGCCTATATTGCCTGCCACATAGAACTGGACAAGGCACTGGAATACATGCTTGAGCAGTTAAAGGAAGCGGGACAGCTTGAGAAAACCTTGATCGTCATGAGCGCGGATCATTATCCTTACGCCATGACGACGGAGGAGTATGAGGAGCTTGCAGGAAAGAGCCTCTCTGGCGGAAAGGATCTGTTCCGCAACAACCTGATCATGTGGAATGTTGCGTTTGAGGATGATCTTGTCGTAGTCAATAAGCCTTGCTGCTCCGTGGATCTGTTGCCTACGATCTTGAATTTGCTTGGCATGGATTACGATTCCAGAATGTATGCGGGCAAGGATATTTTCTCCGATCAGGAGGGAATGGTCATTTTCAATGACAGAAGCTTTGTGACGGACGGCGTGATCTATAATCGTAAGACGAAGGAGACCATCTGGCAGAAGGACGAACAGGGCAACTATATTGTGCCGAAGGATCAGCAGGAGGATTACCTGAAGCAAAAGCAACAGGAAGTAAAGGATCAGTATCAGTTCAGCGCTTATATCCTGCAGGAGAATTACTACGAGGACATAGATGCGGCGCGGATAACGGAGTAAGGATACTACATGATTTCAAATTGGATGCCCTTCATGGCAAGGTATTTGCTGAGCTGCCGATCCCAGACAACGTCGGCGGTCTTGTCCATGACAAAGGTCTGGTAGGAGGAGCCCGTGGTCAGCACGGCCTTCCCGCCGTCATATTTGATGGTCAAAACTAGGGATTTCAAGGGAGCTTCCTTCAAGGAGAGCTTTTCCTTTTCCAGCATGGCCTTCATCTTGTCTGGCTTTAGCTGTAAAACAAACTTAAAATACAGGGGCGTGCGCTTTCCCTTGATGAGGGTAAAGCACAGGCCCTTGATTTCGCTCCAGGGCTGATATTCATAGGGCAGGAGCTCTGGCGTGCGCTCGGCGATGGGATAAAAGTCCACATTCACGTGACCGTCGATGGTGGTCGTGATCGCCGTGGAAAGCGTTGCCTCCTCCAACAGGAAGATGTCAAAGGCATCCCCGGTCAGCAGCTCACTCATAAATTGTTTCATGGAAGTAATTTGTAAGGCTATCATGGAAGTCTCCTGTTTTGTACCATGGATATTTGTAATGTGGGAATGCTTAACAGCTTATTTATTCATCGTCATCAGCCATCAATGCTTCGGCATAGGCGCGGGCAGAGCGGGAGAGAAGGAATGTTTTCCCGTCTGACATCGTTGCGCGAAGGAGCCCCAGCGTTTGAATGTGGTTGCAGTTCAGGATAAAATGTCCCGTCGGGGGAAGAAAGCAATCATGCACGGTAGCCCACTGGGAATAGAGATTGTATAAGTCCGTACGCAGATGCTTTGTCCTGCCATTTGTTAAGGTAACCTGTATGGAAGCGCCCTTTGCCGTGGCATAAAGAATTTCATCCTCAGTGACGTAAATGGTTCCGGCCTCATCGCGTAATTCGATGACGGAAGGGGCGGCATCCTTTAACTCTAAGGCGTGGTCGATGCTTTCCGAAAGCTCGGAAGCTTTGATAGCCTTATCAAGAAAGAAAACATTCTTCGGAAATTCTTGTTCGCGATAATTGATCTTGGAGCAGCAGAGCACGACGGGAGCAGAGCTGCCTTTTTTGACCAGCCCGTCAATGATGTCCGAGACAGTGACGCCAGGCGTCATGCACATGTCTATAAAAAACACGTCATACATCAGTGCATTTGCAAGCAGCGCATCCATGTTCCCAAAGGAATCGACATAGAGAACACCAGTCGTGGACGCACGCTTGTCGGACTCCCGCTTAAGGAGTCGTTCCATTTGCTTTCGGTCTGCACCATTGTCATCACAGATTGCTACGTGCATGTCCAATCACCTCATCCTTCAAATTTAGAACCCTAAACATTAAGAATCATCGATCCATAGAAGATCATTGATTAAAACGGCTTGGCAGAAGTGCTTAGAAAATACCAGGCAGCCGCCGCGGCGATGAGCTGAAGGATCAAGATCGCGGGCATGCCATACTTAAAATACCAATGCTTTGTTTTGTGACGGAACACCTGCATTCCGGCAATTGCCCCGATGCTTCCGCCGAGGATGGCCGAGAGAAAAAGCGTTTTTTCAGGAATGCGCCAGGCATTCGTCTTCGCCTTTTTCTTGTCTGCGCCCATCAGGGCAAAAGCAATGATGTTTATGAGAAGAAGATAACCTAAAAAGATTCCTATGTATTCAATGAAAATCGTTGTCATGAAAAAGCTCCTACAATGCATACCCAAGCCGAATAATCAGCAGGAGATGCAACCATAAATCCAAGAATCAAGCTCTATGTCCATTATGCGGCAAGTGCTTCAAAATAGCAAGTGAGAGTTTTATAACTCGCGGCAATATCGCTTCCATGACGGTAATATCACGAAAGAGTCACAAAAGAAATGTATAAATATACATAATATTCAATGTATATACATCTAATTGGAAAAATAAATGAATAATTATCCATGAATTTGATGCTTTTTGTTAATATTATTCTTGCTTTTCGGCGCGACATGTTGTATAGTGGTTTCAGATTTGAAAATGACATGTCCATAAGGAGGTTTTATTTTATGAAAGAGAAAGTCATTCTTGCTTATTCCGGCGGACTTGACACCACCGCCATCATCCCCTGGCTCAAGGAGAATTTTGATTATGAAGTTATTTGCGTCTGCGTTGACTGCGGACAGGCAGAGGAGCTTGACGGTCTGGAAGAGAGAGCAAAGTTCTGCGGCGCTTCCAAGCTGTATATTGAGAACGTAGTTGACGAGTTCTGCGATGAGTATATCGTTCCCTGCGTACAGGCAAATGCAATCTATGAGAACAAGTACCTGCTTGGTACCTCCATGGCTCGTCCCCTGATCGCAAAGAAGCTCGTTGAGATCGCCCGCAAGGAGGGCGCTACCGCAATCTGCCACGGCGCTACCGGTAAGGGAAATGACCAGATTCGTTTCGAGCTTGGCATCAAGGCACTTGCTCCCGACATTAAGATCATCGCTGCATGGAGAAATGACAAGTGGACCATGGATTCCCGTGAGTCCGAGATCGAGTACTGCAAGGCACATGGCATCAACCTGCCCTTCTCCGCAGACTCCTCCTACAGCCGTGACCGTAACATCTGGCACATCAGCCATGAGGGTCTCGAGCTCGAGGATCCTGCAAACGAGCCCAACTATGACCATCTTCTGGTTCTGGGAACGACTCCTGAGAAGGCTCCCGAGCAGGGCGAATATGTAACCATGACCTTTGAGAAGGGCGTACCTACCTCTGTTAATGGCGAGAAGATGAAGGTTTCCGACATCATCCATAAGCTCAATGAGCTCGGCGGCAAGCACGGTATTGGCATCATCGACATCGTTGAGAACCGTGTTGTTGGCATGAAGAGCCGCGGCGTATATGAGACTCCTGGCGGAACGATTCTGATGGAGGCTCATCAGCAGCTGGAGGAGCTTATTCTTGACCGCGACACCTATGCAATGAAGAAGGAAATGGGCAGCCGTTTCGCAAGTCTTGTTTACGAAGGAAAGTGGTTTACCCCTCTTCGTCAGGCTGAGCAGGCCTTCATCGAGGAGACCCAGAAGTACGTGACCGGTGAAGTAAAGTTCAAGCTTTACAAGGGCAACATCATCAAGGCTGGCACCACCTCTCCTTACACCCTGTACAATGAGAAGATCGCTTCCTTCACGACTGGTGATCTCTATGATCATCACGATGCAGAGGGCTTCATCAATCTGTTTGGCCTTTCCTGCAAGGTTCGTGCCATGAAGCTCAAGGAGCAGGGCATCGATCTGTTGGATCTGTAATTTGATCTGACCTGAGTTTTGCACATAAATGCCAATAGAAAATCGCCATGGACGAAAGTCTGTGGCGATTTTTTACGTATTTTTAAAGAAGAAGAAAAAACAATTTACGAAATCAGGAAAAGATGCTATGATAATGGGTAATGGGTCAATCTCGAATATTATGCGTTTTTTGACTGCATATTTCATTGAATATGAATAAATATGCAATAATTACGGAATAATTTGCATAAAACAGAAAAAGTACTGGACTTTTATGCAAAAAGTGGTATAGTACTTCTAGGCGTTGTCACAGATGCCTTTGTTTTTGATTTTAAAATAGGAATCCGCATCCCTTGGAGGATGTGTGTTAAGGTGAAGCTGACGAAGATGAAAAAATATGAAATTAAAACCATGACAATTGATGATTATGAAGGCCTGCATGCCCTGTGGATGACCATTCACGGCTTTGGTATCCGCAGCATTGACGACTCTAGGATCGGCGTGGAACGATTCCTCAAAAGAAATCCCTCGACCAGCGTTGTCGCCGTGGCAGAGGATGGTTCCATCGTGGGCGGTATCCTTTGCGGGCATGACGGAAGACGCGGATGCTTATATCACGTTTGCGTGCGCGAGGATTATCGCCGATTGGGAATTGGTAAGGCAATGGTGGTTTATTGCATGAATGCATTAAAGGCCGAGGAAATCAACAAGGTCAGCCTGATTGCCTTTACGAAAAATGACGTGGGTAATGCCTTCTGGAATTGCATCGGCTGGACGAAGCGACTGGATTTGAATTACTATGATTTTACATTAAACGAGGCGAACATTACGGCGTTTAACAAGTAACCTGAAGAAACCTATTTGCGACTCAAAAGAAGCAGGAGTATTTATGAATTTTTCCAAATATCTGATGGATGATTTCCAAAGAGACGTGAATAAGACCATGGCAACAGTCTGCAGGATCGGCGCGCTTTTGATGATCCTTGTGATCATGCTGAACGCAACGGGCGTATTTTCGCTTGATTCGCATGCGTACCCGCCGCTGGTTGGCTGTGTGATTGTCATGTTCATCCCAACGCTGTATTATGATTTCTTACACATGGACAGCCCAGGAATGAGATATGTCTTTTTGACCATGACTGTCGTCATGTGCGGCATTTTGTATACCTACTTTTCCTATCACGTGGTGATCATGCTGATCTTCCCGACGGTAATGGCGTGTCTCTACTGTGATAAGCGGGACGTCATCTATACGGAAGCCATTTCCGTTCCCGTCATCATCATCGCTCACCTGAGCGCTTATTACGTGAGATACCTTTCGGATGAACCTCTGCAGACCATGCACAGGGTTGTATACTATGGCATCATTCCAAGATTGATTGAATTCTTAAGCATTGCAGTTCTTTGCTATGGCATCACAGAACGAATTCAGAAGCTGATTCGTGATTTGGTAAGAAAGAATAATGAGCTGGTGGCAAATGAGCAGATGCTGATTGAGTCCCTGACGAAGGTCATCGAACTACAGTCACAGGAGACGGGAGGCCACGTCCGAAGAGTTTCGGAATATACGAGAATCCTTTGTACCGCATGGGGCATGAGTCCTGAGATGGTATGGATGGTATCGACGGCAGCGATGATGCATGACGTCGGAAAGCTTTACGTTCCCGTAGAGGTGCAGGAGAAGCCTGCAAGACTGACGGATGACGAGTACGAAATCATGAAGCGCCATGTCTATTATGGCGAGAAGATGTTTGAAAATTCGACCGGAGAATTGATGGAAATTGCAAAAGCCATTGCGTTGCAGCATCATGAGCGCTATGACGGCAAGGGATATCTTGGCATCAAGGGCGAGGAGATTGATTTCAATGCGAGATGTGTTGCCATTGCGGACGTATTTGACGCGCTGGTGTCCTCAAGACCTTACAAGAAGCCTTGGACGCCGGAGGAGGCAAAGCGTCAGATTATTTCTCAAAAGGGCAGACAGTTTGATCCCGAGCTGGTAGATATTTTTGTGGCACATTTTGATGAATTCTTGGCAGTCTTCAAGAAGTATCCTGATGCACAGGAGGAAATGGTAATCACCGCCAACCACTGGAGACGAAGACGAGAGAAATAAGGAATATAACTTCGTAAGCTGATGATCTCTAAAAGGGTCAATGACAGGAATGGATAGCAGGAAAGGATGAGGAAAGATGGAAAAGAATTTGAAGGTCATAGAGGGCGGCATCACCGCACCGCAGGGCTTTGAGGCAGCTGGCGTTGAGGCTGGCGTAAAGTATAAAAATCGTAAGGACATGGCGTTGGTATATTCAACGGCTCCCTGTCAGGTGGCTGGAACCTTTACGAGCAACGTCGTTAAGGCCGCACCAGTGCTTTGGGACAAAAAGCTAGTGGAGACGGCTCCCTTTGTACAGGCGGTCGTTGTCAATTCCGGCATTGCAAATGCATGTACGGGAAAGCAGGGCATGGATGCCTGTGAGGCAGAAGCAAAATGTGCAGGTAAGCTTCTTGGCATTCCCGAGACGGCCGTTTTGATTGGTTCTACCGGCGTTATCGGCATGCAGATGCCCGTGGATCGTCTGGAGGCAGGCATTGAAAAGCTGGTTGCTGCTAAGGCTGGCACGCTCGAGGCTGGCTTGGAGGCAGCAAAGGCCATCATGACCACGGACACCGTGCACAAGCAGATTGCCGTAGAATTCACGGTTGGTGGCAAGAAGGCCGTGATGGGTGCGATGTGTAAGGGCTCTGGCATGATCCATCCCAACATGTGCACGATGCTTGGTTATGTTTCTACGGACGTAAAGATTTCGAAGGAGTTGCTGCAGAAGGCCGTGAGTGCAGCTGTCGTAGATTCCTTTAACATGATCAGCGTGGATGGCGATACCTCCACAAATGACACGCTGCTGGTATTGGCAAATGGTTTGGCTACAAATGCAGAGATTCAGGCAGAGGGTGCTGATTACGAGGCATTCTGCGAGGCACTGAATTACGTAACGAAGTTCCTTGCAAGAAAGATGGCAGGGGACGGCGAGGGTGCGACCTGTCTGTTTGAAACGAAGGTCGTCAATGCTGATACGAAGCAGAATGCGAGAATTCTTGCAAAGTCCGTGATTTGTTCTTCTTTGAGCAAGGCGGCGATCTTCGGTCATGATTGTAATTTTGGACGTTTCCTTTGTGCGCTGGGTTACAGCGGCGTGCAGTTTGATCCTGACAAGGTGGATCTGTTCTTTGAGGGAAATGGAAAGCGCATTCAGGTCTTTGGCGAGGGCACACCTTTAAGCTATAGCGAGGAAGAGGCAACGGAGCTGTTGTCCGCGCCTGAGGTAACGGTGTATGTTGACATGCATGCAGGTGACCAAGAGGCAACGGCGTGGGGATGCGACCTCAGCTACGATTACGTCAAGATTAACGCAGACTATAGAAGTTAAATCCTCGGGAATTTGGTTGGGAATGTCTTCTCAGGCACGCTCGCGCTATGGGTGCAGCTTAGCGGTACTAAGGTGTCATGGACGAATCCATCACAGGTGATGTCTTCGCCCATATACGACAACTAAGTACCGACGCTTGGCACACATGCCTGAGTAAGACAATCCCAACCCTTCCCTCGAGAATAAGGAATGCTATATTCAGGATGAATTTTACGATGTGGGGGTAATCGTAGCTGAGGTTGGTTTGTGTTGATATGAAAGGGCAATCCTAACTTTCACCCGAGAGAATATGGAACGCTTTACATGATTTATTAATTTGAAATAGAGAGGATAGATGACATGGAAAAGGATATGGAGCAGGTTTTGCAGAAGGCGGAGGTATTGATTGAGGCGCTGCCTTATATTCAAAAGTTTAACAGAAAGATTATCGTTGTAAAATATGGCGGAAGTGCCATGAGCAACGAGGAGCTTCAGAAGAACGTCATTAAGGACGTAACGCTTCTTAAGCTGGTTGGCTTTAAGCCCATTATCGTTCACGGCGGCGGCAAGGAGATCAGCAGATGGGTTGGCAAGGTCGGCAAGGAAGCGAAGTTTGTGAATGGTCTTCGCGTGACGGATGCTGAGACCATGGAGATCGCTGAGATGGTGCTTGGCAAGGTCAATAAGCAGCTTGTGACCATGGTGCAGGAGCTCGGCGTAAAGGCAGTGGGCATCAGTGGTAAGGACGGCGGCCTGCTTCAGGTAGAAAAGAAATATGCTGACGGACAGGATATTGGATTTGTAGGCGACATTACGAAGGTAGACCCGAAGGTGCTCTATGACATGCTTGAGAAGGATTTCCTTCCCATCGTGGCACCCATCGGTCTTGACGATCAGTTCCAGACCTATAACATTAACGCGGATGATGCAGCCTGTGCAATCGCAAAGGCAGTTGGTGCTGACAAGCTGGTATTCCTGACGGACGTTGAGGGTCTGTACCGCGACTTTAACGATAAGTCCTCCTTCATCGGAAGGCTGACTGCAACGGAGGCGGATGAGCTGATCAATGGCGGTTATATCGGCGGCGGCATGCTTCCCAAGCTTGCAAACTGTACCTCAGCCATTAAGAATGGCGTTAACCGCGTGCATATTCTGGACGGAAGAATTCCGCACTGCCTGCTCCTGGAGATCTTTACGAGAAAGGGCGTTGGCACGGCAATTATTTCAGACGATGATTTGACTTAGGAGGAAAAAGACGTGAGTATCAAGATATTTATTGATGGCAGTGAAGGAACGACGGGCCTTCGTATTAACGAGCGTATGGCTGTCAGGGATGACGTGGAGCTTTTGACGATTGATCCAGAGCTTCGAAAGGATCCTGAAGAGAGACGAAGATTGATCAATTCCGCAGACGTTGCGTTCCTTTGCCTGCCTGATGCGGCAGCCATCGAGGCCGTAAGTCTGATCGCACCGGACAATGACCATGTTTGCATCATTGATACCTCCACGGCACATAGAACCAATCCTGCATGGGCATATGGTTTCCCGGAGCTTAGCAAGGAATTTCGTGACAAAATCAAAAACAGCAGGAGAATTGCTGTTCCCGGATGCTATGCGTCAGGCTTTATGATGACGGTATATCCGCTGGTAAAAATGGGAATCATGGGAACAGATTATCCTGTTTACGTGACGGCACTTTCCGGCTACAGCGGAGCAGGAAAGAAGGCAATTGCAGTTTATGAATCTGATGCAAAAACGGAAGATCTGTTTGCTCCGAGAGAATATGCGCTCACGCAGCAGCATAAGCACCTGAAGGAAATGAAGCTGATCTCCGGTCTTGACAGAGAGCCCTTGTTCACCCCTGTTGTTGATGATTATTACAGTGGAATGATTGTTTCACTCCCCCTTTACACGCACCTTCTCAAGGAGAAGGTGACGCCTGAAGAGCTGCAGAAGAGATATGCAGCGTACTATGACGGCGAACAGTTTATCAAGGTGATGCCGTTTGGCAGTGAGGCAGAGGGAAATGGGTTCTTTGCTGCAAATGCAATGTCAGGAAAGGATGACGCCCAGATTTACGTGACGGGGAATGATGACCGCATTCTTGTTACGGCCAGATTTGACAATCTTGGCAAGGGAGCTTCCGGTGCTGCCATGCAGTGCCTAAACATTAAAATGGGCTGCAACGAGGCAAAGGGCTTGGTATTATCCTAAGGGCATAATTTTCTCAAAAGGAGGAAAACAGTATGGACATGAAAGCATATATTGACGAGGCGGAAAGTCTGCTTCTTCACACCTATAATCGTTTTCAGATCGTTCTCGACAAGGGCGAGGGCGTGCATCTCTATGACATCAATGGTAAGGAATATTTGGATTTTGTGGCTGGCATTGCCGTGTTCGCGCTGGGCTATGGAAACAAGGCCTACAATGATGCGCTGAAGAATCAGATCGACAAGCTGATCCACACTTCCAATTACTATTACAACATGCCTGCCATTGAGGCCGCAAAAAAACTCAAGGCGGCATCCGGCATGGATCGCGTGTTCTTCACGAATTCCGGCGCAGAGGCCATTGAGGGTGCCATCAAGACGGCACGTAAGTACGCCTTCTTAAAGGACGGTAGGACCGATCACGAAATCATCGCATTAGAGCATTCCTTCCACGGACGTACCATGGGTGCGCTTTCCGTGACGGGCAATCGCCATTATCGTGATGCATTCGAGCCCATGATCGGCAACATTCGCTTTGCCCAGATGAACGATCTCCAGAGTGTATTGGATCAGGTAAATGATAAGACCTGTGCCATTTTGTTAGAGACCGTACAGGGTGAAGGTGGTCTGACTCCCGCGACGAAGGAATTCCTTGAGGGAATCCGCAAGATCTGTGACGAGAAGGACATGCTTATGATGCTGGATGAGATTCAGTGTGGCATGGGCCGAACTGGCACCATGTTTGCATGGCAGCGCTACGGGATCAAGCCGGACGTCATGACCAGTGCAAAGGCGCTGAGCTGTGGCGTTCCCATGGGAGCCTTCCTGATGACGGAGAAGGTTGGCCAGAATTCCCTTGTGGCCGGCGATCATGGCACGACCTATGGCGGCAATCCACTGGCATGTGCGGCAACCGTTGCCGTGTTTGATCAGTACGAGAAGTTAAGCATTTTGGAGAACGTAAATCGCGTGGCGCCCTACCTTGAGAAAAAGCTCTTAGAGGTGATGAGCCGTCATGCCTGCATCAAGGAGCACCGCGGCGTTGGCCTTATGCAGGGGCTTTTGTTTGAACAGCCCGTTGGCCCCATCATTAACCGCGCGCTGGAAAAGGGTCTGCTTTTGATCAACGCAGGTCCCAACATCATTCGTTTTGTTCCTGCTCTGGTCATCACCGAGAAGGACATTGATCAAATGATCGAAATCTTAGAAGAGTGTATCGAGGAGTAGTTCATGTATAAATCGAGAAGATTGATTTCCATTCTTCTGACTATCATTATGTTGGCACTTGTCATTCTAGGAGGGAAGGGCGAGGTGCAATTCCCGAATCAGGAAGGACAGGAGGAAGAGCCGATCTGGACCAGCAAAAAGGAGACCATTTATGTTTGGTATGAGGATCCTGCGCTGGAGAGCTATTTAAGCAGCGCCGCCGTGAGCTTTGGCGAGGCTGAGGGTGTCAGGGTGATCCCGGTATTAAAGAATACCTACAATTTTCTGGAGGACGTCTACGATGCCACAATGGCACGTGACAAGCAGATGCCCGATGCCTACGTCATTAATAATGACGAGCTGGGACAGGCTTATCTTTCCGGACTGGCAACGGAAATTCAGAATGAATCAGGAATGATCAATGAGGCCTGGTATCCGCTGACGGCTCTGTCCGCCGTGACCTATAACCTGAAAATGGTGGCCTACCCGTTCTATTATGAAACCAGCATTTTAGTCTATAATAAGGACTATCTGGACATGTGGGTCAGACAACAGGCGGACCGTGCGGCGCTGGCTGCGCAGGGCGTTACTGAGGAAGAGGATGAGGCTGGCGATTGGTCGGAAAACTGTGTCGGAGAGAATGGCATTCCTCTGACGGTAGAAGGACTTTTGAAGTTTGCAAATACGTTTGATGCGCCAGAGGGCGTGGATGGCGTCATGAAATGGGACGTATCCGACATCTTTTACAATTACTGGATCATCGGTAATTACTTGAATGTTGGCGGCGACTGTGGGGATGACAGCACGAACGTGGACATCTATAGTGATGAGACCATGGAGTGCTTAAATACCTATCAGACGCTGAATCAGTTTTTCTTTATTGAGCCTGACAATGCAAGCAGCGAAATCTGCTTACAGGATTTTATGGATGGCAGGCTGGTCTTTACCATCGGAACGACGGACGTCGTCAGACAACTGGAGGAGGCGAAAAAGGAAGGTACCTTCCTGTATGACTATGGCGTTGCAAGGCTTCCTGACATCAGTGAGACCTTAAAGAGCCGGACGCTGTCCGTGACCAATGCCATGGCGGTGAACGGATTTTCCGAGCATAAGGATTTGGCGAATCGTTTTGCGGAATATGTCACAAGAACCTGCAGCAAGGAGCTATATCCGAAGGCCGGGAAAATGGCGACGGCCTTGCAGGCAAGCCGAGATGACAGGCTGCTCACGACCTTCACGAATCAATACGCAGACAGCATTTCCCTTCCGAAGATCATGGAAATCGGTAACCTTTGGTTACAGCTGGAAGCATTGTTTGCAAAGGTTTGGAGCGGTGAAGAGGTGCTGCCGCTGTTAAGGGATCTGGAGCGCCAGATTTCCACGCAGATTGGTGAGGAATAATCGTTTCAGAGTCCGCAGGCAATTGGACTGGAGCAAAGGAATAAAAAGAACCGGACAGGGCATACTGATCCTAAAAAGGAGGGTATGTCATGTTCGGTTTTTTGATTGCAATGCTTTCAGGAGCGCTGATGAGCATTCAGGGAGTTTTTAACACGCAGGTGACGAAGGCCTCTGGCATCTGGTCTGCAAGTGCCTTTGTCCAGCTGACGGCATTCATTGTCTGCATGGGTGCCTGGTTTGGCATGGAACGAAGGAGCCTTCTCAAGGTGTTTTCCGTCGAGCCGAAGTATATGCTGCTTGGCGGCGTCATGGGGGCACTGATCACCTTCACCGTGATCAAGAGCATGGACATGCTAGGACCTGCCAAGGCGGTGCTTTTGATTGTTGTCTCACAGCTGGCCGTTGCCTATGGCATGGAGCTTATGGGGCTGTTTCAGGTGGAAAAGCAGCCCTTTGAGTGGCGGAAGGCATTGGGTCTAGGCATCGCCATCCTCGGAATCATTGTGTTTAAGTGGAAATAGGGTCTTGCACAGGAGGGCATTTTCGCTTACAATATTTTTATCGACAAGACGGCGTCCCATACATTTGACGAGTGTGCGCATGGCGGACAAAGGGTTGAATTTATGGGAAAGAACAGGAAACAAAGAGTACGAAATCTGCAGCGGGGTCAGGGCTTTTTCAAAAGGAAGCCTATGGCCGTGCTGTTTGCGTGCATTTTTATGACCTGTATGCTTGCGGCGTGTCAGACGGACAAGGCGCTGACGCTTTCCTATTCTGTTGCAGGAGAGGAGAGTGCTGCGCAGGCAACGCCTCAGGGCGACGGGGATGCAAGCTCTGGCGATCCGTTGGCGCAGGCATCATCGCCACTGGAAGAGGCGGGTTCGAAGGAAGGGGCTGGCGCGCAGACAGAGGAAAGGATCTACGTTCATGTCTGCGGAGCAGTGCGGGATCCCGGCGTCAAGGAGCTTCCCAAGGGGAGCAGGGCCTTTGATGCCCTGGAGCAGGCTGGCGGCTTTACGGAGGATGCGGATCAGGCATATGTCAATCTGGCGGGTTTTCTGCAGGATGGACAGCAGCTCTATTTTCCCGCTGTAGGGGAGGCGCTTCCGAGAACGGAAGAGGCGGGGAGTCTTGTGGATCTTAATACGGCGGACGAGGCGATGCTTTGTACGCTTCCGGGCATTGGGGAGACCCGCGCGAAGGAAATTTTGAAATACCGCAAGGAGCATGGTGGGTTTTCCAAGGTAGAGGAGCTCATGGAGGTGCCCGGCATTAAGGAAGCCACGTACGAGAAAATTCGAGATTTGGTTATGGTTCGGAAATAGTGGAAAGGTGAGAGGAAGAGGAAAATGGCAGACAGAAAGGTTTTGGTCGTGGATGATGAAAAACTGATCGTGAAGGGGATCCGCTTTAGCTTAGAGCAGGACGGCATGTCGGTGGACTGTGCCTATGATGGGGAGGAAGCGCTCGAGCTTGCGCGGAACAACCAGTATGACATCATTTTGTTGGACGTCATGCTTCCCAAAATCGGTGGTTTTGAGGTCTGTCAGCAGATTCGTGAGTTTTCGGACGTGCCGGTGATCATGCTGACGGCCAGGGGTGAGGACATGGATAAAATTCTTGGCCTGGAATATGGCGCGGACGATTATATTACTAAGCCCTTCAACATTCTTGAGGTGAAGGCAAGGATCAAGGCCATCATGAGGCGCGTTGACAACAAAAATGCCGATGCGGGTCAGAGCAAGTCCATAGACGGCGGCGACGTGCATCTGGATTGCGAGGGACGCCGCGCTTACATAGCAGGAACGGAAATCGGCCTGACGGCCAAGGAATTTGAGGTGTTAGAGCTCCTCATGCTAAATCCCGGGAAGGTCTACGGGAGAGAAAACCTTTTGAAGCTGATCTGGGGAACGGATTATCCCGGCGACGTCAGAACCGTTGACGTTCACGTCAGAAGGCTTCGCGAGAAGATTGAGGAAAACCCGAGTGAGCCTCATTATGTCAGGACAAAGTGGGGCGTTGGATACTATTTTCAGGCGTAACGAAGGATAATGGGAGAGACGGATGGTGAAGCTGTCGGAGGATATCAAAGAAAATTTGAAACAAAATTTTAAGCAAGTGCTTTTCCTGCGCAGTTTCCGGGCGAGAATCTGTCTTCTTGTCTTGGTGGTGGGTATTTTGACGAGTGCGCTCATGCGTCATGCCATTATGTCAACCTATGAGAGCCGCGCGGTCTCACAACGAACGGAGACGGTAAAGAATCAGCTCCTCATCGTTGCAAAGCACTTGGTCAGTAACAATTACTTTTCGACCTACCGCCTGCAGGAGCCTGCCATGATTGCTTCGAGACAAGGCATCAATGGAGAGCTGGAGACCATCTCCAATCTTTATGGCGGCCGCGTCATGATTATTGGAAAGAGCTGCAAGGTCATCAAAGACACCTATGGCATCAGCGAAGGAAAGACCATGATTTCCGAGGAAGTGATCAAGTGCTTCCAGGGGGAGAATACGTCACATTATGACTCCGACAACGGATACATAGAAATAACGATACCCATTACCTCAACGGGCGTGGACGGAAAGTCGAGCACCGTTGGCGTTATGCTGACCAGCGTTTCGGATGAAACCATCGTGGACATGATTAACATCATGAATCGAAACGCCATCATGCTGGAAGTACTCATGATTATGGGCATTATCGCGGCGTCCGTGCTGCTTTCCGGCGTTTTGACGAGACCCTTCGGCAAGATTTCCGCGGAAATTCGCAAGGTAAAGGAGGGCACCAGCGAAAAGGCCATCTCCGTGCCGGATTATGTTGAGACCGAGCACATTGTAGATGCCTTCAATGATTTGCTGGGAAGAATGAATGCCCTAAACGCGTCGCGTCAGGAATTCGTGGCTAACGTATCGCATGAGCTGAGAACGCCCATGGCATCGCTGAAGGTGCTGGCGGATTCTTTGCTGACGCAGCAGGACGTTCCAGCGGAGCTTTATCGGGAATTTATGACGGACATGGTTTCAGAAATTGACCGCGAGAATCATATTATCACGGATCTGCTGTCTTTGGTGAAGATGGATAAAACGGATCAGGAATTAAACGTCGTGGCGCTCAGCATCAATGATCTTGCGGAGCTGACGCTGAAGCGTCTTCGTCCCATTGCAAGGAAAAAGGACATCGAGGTCACCTTTGAGAGCAATCGCCTTGTCACCGCTGAGGTGGATGAGGTGAAGATGACCTTGATCATGACGAATCTCGTGGAAAATGCCATTAAATATAATCATGAGCATGGCTGGGTGAAGGTGGTACTCGATGCGGATCATCAGCATTTTACGCTGCAGGTCAGTGATTCCGGTTTAGGTATTCCTGAGCAGGATCTGCCGCATATCTACGAAAGATTTTACCGCGCAGACAAATCGCATTCGCGTGAGATGGGCGGAACGGGTCTTGGGCTTGCCATCACGAAAAGCGCCGTGCTTTTGCACAGGGGTTCCATTACGGTGAGCAGTAAGCTTGGAGAGGGTAGCACCTTTACGGTGAAGATTCCGTTGAATTACATTACCAGTAGTAAAAAGCGGGGCGGTGACAGGGAGAATAAGACAAGTGCGGAAGCGTAAGTAGCAAAAGCGAAGAAAAAGTAGGGAAAAAGCAAGGAAAAGCAAAGAAAAGCGAAGGGAAAGCGAAGAAAAGCGAAGGGAAAGCGAAGAAAACGCGAAGAAAGAGTAACCTGGAGGGACAAAATGGTTTTCAAGCAGCAAGAAGACAAGAAAAGAATGCGATGGCTTTTTGTCATCCTGCTCTTAGCAGGCGTTCTTTGCGTGCTTTCTTCCTGCGGAGAGAAGAAAAAAACAAATGGTCCCGTGGTGCAGGTTTATTATGTTTCCAACATGGAGACAAAGATT
>JAEEGG010012329.1_pt1 | contig 18466 bp, 8 predicted proteins | sample 9134161 | NCBI WGS metagenome assembly JAEEGG01 (sample SAMN16246543, study PRJNA631951) | gut metagenome | biome: gut microbiome; feature: rumen; material: CR-attached | host: Bos | place: Iran: Karaj | collected 2018-10 | reverse complement strand
CTCATGAGCCTTCGGGTACCGATTACTACGCTAGCACCAACGTAGAAGGTCGCTATGCCATCCAGGGTATGCGTACCGGCGGGCCCTACACCGTGGAGGGTTCCAATCTGGGTTACCAGACCGTGAACTACACGGACATCACCCTGCAGCTGGGTCAGCCTTACAACCTGAACATCTGGCTCCAGGAGACTACTGAACTCCTTGATGCGGTTGTGGTTGTGGCAAGCCCCACCTCCAAGTTCGCTGCTCAGGAGAAGATCGGTGCAACCACCAACATCAGCAATGCCGACATTCTCACAATGCCTACGGCTGCCCGTTCCATCACGGACATCGCTAAGCTCTCCCCTTACGGCGGAGACGGCATGAGCTTCGGCGGCGGCGACGGTCGTAGCACCAACTTCACCGTTGACGGTGCAAACTTCAACAACAACTTCGGTCTTTCCGAATCCCTCCCCGGCGGCGGCATGCCTATCTCCATGGACGCCATCGAGGAAGTTCAGGTTGTAGTTTCCCCGTACGATGTCCGTCAGTCCAACTTCATCGGCGGCGGCGTTAACGCCATCACCAAGTCCGGTACCAACACCTTCAAAGGCACCGGCTATGTGTACCACCAGAACACCAAGCTCCGCGGCACTCACATCGACGGAGGCGAAAAGGTTACCGGTACCGCCAACAACAAGACTGTCTACGGTGCAACCATCGGCGGCCCCATCATCAAGAACAAACTCTTCTTCTTTGGTAGCTTCGAGTACACCGGAGACCCTCGTGAAATCAACTCCTGGCGTCCTACCGAAGACGGTGTGATGGATGCTCAGGCCAAAAAGTCCCGTACCACCACGGCAGACCTTGACCGCGTTTCCAAGTACCTGATGGATACCTACAGTTATGACACCGGCGGTTACACCAACTACACCAGGGACGAAAACAACCTCAAGCTCCTTGCCCGTCTGGACTGGAACATCACTTCCAACCATCACCTGGCATTCCGCTTCAATTATACCAACAACAAGAAATACACTCCCACCAACGGTAACTCCGCAGACTTCGCAGATCCTTACCTTGGCGGTGAAGGTATCCGTCACAAGGGCTATGACCGTCTGTCACAGTATTCCATCGCCTTTGCAAACTCCATGTATTCTATGGAGAACAAAGTGCGCACCTACTCCCTGGATCTGAACAGCCGTCTCAGCAGCAGCCTCAGCAACCAGCTCCTCATCACCTACTCCAACATCGAGGATGCCCGTGGTTCCGATTCCGAGAAGTTCCCCTTCATCGACATCATGCAGCCCTACACCAACGACAAGGGTGTGACCAACCCCGTGGTTCCTTACATCTCCGCTGGTTATGAGCTCTTCACCTGGTACAACGGTGTCCACAACAGGGTTCTCACCGCAAAGGACGACCTCACTTACTACATGGGTGCCCACAAGCTCACCGGCGGCCTCAGTTACGAGTATCAGTTCGCAGATAACGCCTACATGCGTGAAGGTACCGGTTACTACCGCTTCAAGAGCGTAGACGACTTCGTGAACGGCAAGGCCCCTGAAACCGTGGCCCTCACCTACGGTTACGGTGGAAACGAGACTCCTTCCGCACGTATCCAGTTCTCCCAGATCGGCCTCTATGGCCAGGACGAGTGGGATGTGAACGAGAAACTCAAGGTCACCGCAGGCGTCCGCTTCGACACCATCATCTACGACAACAACGACCTCATGACCAACAATGCCATCCTGGCACTTGACTTCGGCGGAAAGAAGATCGACACCGGCCTCTGGCCCAAGACTAACGTCCAGATCTCTCCCCGTGTTGGTTTCGTATACGATGTGTTCGGCGACAAGAGCATGAAGGTACGCGGCGGCACCGGCCTCTTCGCCGGCCGTCTCCCTCTGGTGTTCCTCACCAACATGCCTTCCAACGCTGCCATGTACCAGCACCTGTCCGTCATGTCCACCCTCTATGACGACAAGTACAATGCAACGCCCAACCCCAACCTCGCTGCATTCGCAGCCGAGAACAACGGTGGCAAGCTCCTTACCAACACTGCTGACATCCTTGCCAAGCTGAATGCTCTGGATCCTGCCAACAACCCCATCGACATCACTCCGGAAGACGGCGCAGTTCAGTCCGCCATCAACTCCGTGGATCCCAACTTCAAGATGCCTCAGGTCTGGAAGAGCTCCCTGGCCCTCGACCTCCAGCTGCCCGTCTCCTTCCCTTGGAGCATGAGCACGGAGTTCATCTTCAACAAGACCGTCAACGGTACCCTCATCCAGAACTGGAACATCAAGGAGATGGACGGATGGTCCCGCTTCACCGGTCCTGACAGCCGTCACCTCTATCCTTCAAAGAATGACCTCTATTACACCAAGTACCAGGCTTACGTCCTGACCAACACCAACAGGGGTTATGGTTGGAACTTCAACATTTCCACCAACCTTGAGCCGGTCAAGAACCTGAAAGCCATGTTCTCCTACACTCATACTGTCCAGAAGGAACTCACCGGTATGCCCGGCTCCAACGCCTCCTCCGTATACACCGGACTTCCCACCGTTGACGGCCCCAACTTCCCGGTCCTTCAGAATTCCCAGTATGTGCACCCGGATCGTGTAATCTCCTCCATCTCTTACAAGTTGCCCACTCACACCACCATCAGCCTCTTCTACGAGGGCTCCGTGAATACCGGCAGGTACTACACCTACAGCAACGATATGAACGGCGACAGCCAGACCGCAGACCTTATCTACATCCCTACGGACGAGCAGATGAAGGTTGTTGGCGCAGCTGATGCAGACGCCAACAGCGTACTCTTCGCCACCCAGGAAGACATCAACATCTTCAAGGTGTTCGTCGCCCAGGACAAGTATCTGAGTTCCCGCCGCGGCAAATACGCAGAGGCATACAGCGTGTTCTCACCCATGCTTCACCGTGTGAACCTCAAGCTCATCCAGGATATCCGCATCAAGATAGGAAAGAGCGTCAACACCCTCCAGTTCAGCGCCGATGTCATGAACTTCGGTAATGCTCTCAACGACCGCTGGGGCGTAGGCACCACCTTCGATCAGAGCGTCAACTCCGGTAACATCCTTACCTATAAGGGTATGACCGATGAGGGACAGCCTATCTTCGCTACCAACTTCAAGCTCGCCGAGGGTCAGGCAGTTGCCAAGACCTGGCAGAAGTCTCACGAGTACACCAACACCTGGTACATCCAGCTTGGTCTTAAGTATATGTTTAACTAATACATAATTATAACAATGAAAGTCAAGTATTTACTTCTTTCTCTCCTTGCATGTGCAGGCTTTGCCGTCACATCATGTACAGAGGAAGACCCGATTTTCGGAGGAGACGAGCTCGCTCTTAAAGTAGAGCCTTCCATCATCTCCGTAGGCAAGGACGGTGGTTCCAAGACCATCGACATCAATGCCGGAATCGAGTGGAAAGCTGAGCCCAAGGACAGCTGGATTACCGTTAGCCCCTCTTCAGGTAACGGAGCTGGTAAAGTGACCGTTACAGTAGCCAAGAACGACTCCGAGGATGCCCGTCAGACAACGGTCGCCGTTACTGCAGGCACCGCCAAGATGAACATCACTGTCAAGCAGGAAGCCGGCGGCGTAGTATATGGTACTGCGGAGCATCCTTATACTCCTTCAAGAGTCTATGCTTACCTGTCCACTCTCTCCGACGGTGAGAAGACCGACGACATCTATATCGAAGGTTTCATCGCCAAGATCGACGAGCAGTTCGGCACCCAGTACGGTAACGCAACCTTCTACATGACCGACGACGGCAAGACCGAGGCCAAGATGTTCCAGGTCTATCGTGCCCTCTACATCGGCAACAAGAAGTATGACAACCCGGCCGACAAGAACATCAACGTAGGCGACAAGGTCGTGGTTTACGGTAAGTGCGTGAACTACAAGGGCAACACTCCTGAGACATCTTCCGGCGAGGCCTATGTGGTCTCCATCGAGGAAGGCACCATGCCCGTCCTTGAAATGGCAGAGAAGTCCAAGGCCATCTCCGCAGGCGACACCACCGCTGAGTTCGATCTTTCCGTGAAGAACCTCACCGCCAAGTGGACCGTCACACCTAAGGAAGCATATGCTTGGGTTAAGGACTACACCAAGGAAGGCACCGAAAGCGGCAAGATCACTATCACCGTTGAGGCCAACACCGCCGACGACGCCCGCGAGGCCAAGTTTACCGTGGCTTCCGATGGCGCCCAGTCTCTGGAATTCACCCTCACCCAGAACGGCAACGTTCTTCCTGCAAACATCGGAGAGCTCATCGCTGCTATCCCCGAAACTGCTACTAATAAGGATACCAAGGCTACTTTCGAGGCCAACCTCAAGGAAGCCGCAGTGGTTACCTATGTAAACGGTGGCACCGCTTATATTGAGGATGCAACCGGTGCAGTTATCCTTTACAACACCAATCACGGTCTCAAGGCCGGCGACACCGTCAAGGGTAAGATTTCCGGTGACTGCTACTGGTACAACGGTGCACCTGAGATCCTCGGTCTTGGTGAAGCTTATGAAAAGGGTGAAGGCGAAGCTCCTGCACCTAAGGAGATCACCATCCCCGAGCTTCTTGCAAACTACTCTGCCAACCTCATCCGTTTCGTGGTGATCAAGGGCGTTACCGTCACCGATGCAATCGCCGACGGCGACCGCAACGGTAAGGTTGCCGTAGGTTCCGACGAAATCGCTGTTTACGCACAGCTCAAGGAACAGGGCCTTACTCTTAACAAGGATGCTGAGGGTAACCTCACCGCCATCGTTGGTTGCTATAATGATAACAAGCAGCTCCTCTTCTGGGACAACGCATGGTTCGAAAAGACCGGCGGCCCCGTTGAGGTTCCTGAGGTCTATCTCAACGAGTTCGATTGCCAGAACAAGAAGATCGAGATCTACAACGCTACCGATGCCGAAGTCGACATGACCGGCTGGATAATCCTCAAGAATGACGGCGAAGAAGGTGCAAAGGATACATTTGAAATTCCCGCCGCCCTCGCCAAGGTTCCTGCAAAGGGTTATGCAGTGTTCACTTGCAAGCAGACCGATGCCGCCAACGGCCCTATGTTCGGCCTCAGCGGCACCAAGGGCTTCAAGATCGCCCTCAAGAAGGGAGATGCAGTTGTGGATGAGGTTGATAACCTGACCAATATCGTTACTATCGAGGACGGCAAGTCCTGGGGCCGCGAAACCGACGGTGCCGAGAAGTTTGTCATCTTCGACACTCCTACCATCGGCGCAGCAAATGGTTCAGCCAATCCTCCGGCAGAACTTGGTGAGTATGACACCAATGTAAAGGACGGCATAGTCACCGTGAGCAGTGCTTACACTGACGGCGTAGCCACCGTTAACGGTACTGCGGACGTCTTTACCCTCAAACTTGGCACCAGCTCCAAGTTTGGCAGCGCAACTGTCACTCTTCCTGCCGGCACCAAGTCCGTATCCTTCTATGCCGTAGCTTGGAAAGGCAGTCCTGCATCACTCAAGCTCACGCTGGGCAGCAACGTGATACCTGTGGACATCGCAGCAAATGATGGCGCAACTGGCAGCAGCCCTTATACCATCACTGTTGCTGACAGTGACAAGTATGCCTTCAACCTTGGCGGAGCCCTTTCTCAGGATACCCATGTCACTGTTGAGACCTACGAAGGAACCAACAATGGCAAGAGGGCCATCATCTTCGGCATCCAGGCCTCCAAGGAAGAAGCCGAAGTCCCCGGCCCTGAAGCCCCCAGCTTCGCCATCGATGGAGACTTCTCCGAATGGGAGGGAATAGAGGCGTATTCGGGAACACCCCGCAACAATGGTGGCGATAATACCAGAATCAACAAATGGAAGGTCGCGTCTGATGCCGACAATGTATATTTCTACTTTGAATTGGTTACTTCCAAGTTCATCACCGATGCAAAGAAACCTAACTCATACTTCTATATCGGTTTCGACACGGATAAAGATGGTAGCACTGGCAGTGCACATGGCAATGTGCCCGGTCTTGAGCAGTACGCCGTTATTTATCCTTGCGTAGCTGATTCCGACCCTGTAACGTTTATCAAAGGTGTGGATCCAAGAAGTACAGTTAATGGTTCCGCAGACTGTACTTTGACTACTTGGGGCACAGTTGACTCCACTGATGGTACCAAGGCTTATGTAGAACTGGCTATACCTCGTTCAAAGGTCAGTTTAACCTCTGCCGGATCCATCTCTGTAGGTGCCAGCTTCCAGGAGTATGACACCAAAATGCAGACTCTTGAGCTACAGTAGCAATTGCTTTTAATCTGACTTTGGAAACGGCTCCCGGTTTTTTGAGACCGGGGGCCGTTTTTACTATGTAAAAATTGAATAACCGAAAAAGATTGTTATATTTGTGAATCAGAAACAATCAACACTAATTCTATATTATGAAACTGAGAAATTTATTCATGGCAGTGATTGCGGGTGCTTTCGCATTCGCGTCCTGCGAAGTGATTGAGGAACTTGGTGCCCCCATGATCAATATCAATCCTACCGAACTCAATTTTGAGGCAGGAGAGGGCTCCCAGACAATTACTCTGAATGCTACCCTTAACTGGAGCGTTACCACAGACCTTGCCGGCAAGTGGGTAGCCCTTGGTCAGGAAAGCGGCAATGCATCCAAGGATCCTCAGACCGTTTCCGTGTCCGTTGAAGAGAATACCGGCTTTGACCGCGAGATTGATATCGTCTTTGCTGCCGGCGGCGGCATGGTCAAGGCAACCCTGAAGGTAAAGCAGAAGGGCAGCCAGGGCACATTCGTTGCTGAAGAAGGCGACGGCTCCAAGGAAAAGCCGTACAATGTGGCCCAGATTGCTGAAGTTGTATCAAGGCTCACATGGACCAGCACCACCGAGTACGATAAGGTTGGTCCTTTCTATGTAAAGGGCAAGATCGCTTCCATAAAGGAGCCCTTCGGAGCGGAATACGGCAATGGCAACTTCACCATTACTGATGACGGAAACGCCACCGACCCCAAGTTTGTTGCTTACAGGGTTTACTATCTTGAAAACAAGAAGTGGCAGGAAGGCAACACCCAGATTGCTGTAGGTGATGTGGCCGTGGTTTATGGCGAGGTCATGAACTATATGGGCAACACTCCGGAGACAGTACAGAAGGGTTCTTATCTCTACAGTCTCAATGGTGAAACCGTGGCAACTGGTGGTCAGGAGGTAGACTACTCCAAGGCTGAGGCCAAGACCGTTGCTGAATTCATTGCACTTGCAGATACCAAGACTCCTTATAAGCTTACTGGTGAAGTTACCGGCAGTATCAATACCCAGTATGGCAACTTCGACCTCAAGGATGCTACCGGTACAGTTAAGATTTACGGTGTATCCAACTGGTCTGCCGTTCAGGATAAGGTCAAGAAGGGTAGCATCGTCACCATTGCTGGCGTATTCAAGGATTACAACGGTACTCCTGAAATGGTAAACGGCTACATCCTTGACGTACAGGGCGGCGAGGAAATCGACTACAACAATGTTCCCGCTAAGACGGTTGCAGAGTTCATCGCTGCTGCCGACAAGGATAACTATTACAAGCTTTCCGGTAAGGTCTCCGGCTTCAACGCCAATTACTGCAGCTTCGACCTCACTGACGCAACCGGTCTTATCTACGTTTATAGCGTTGACAACAAGTCAGAGTGGAGCTCCAAGATTAAGGACGGCGGTACCGTAACGCTGGCCGGCAAGTATGAATACTATGCTAACAAACAGCAGCACGAGGTCGTAAATGCCTACATTCTTTCCTTCACCGAAGGTCAGACCCAGGATGAGACTGCAACCGGCAACGGCACACTTGAGAGTCCTTATAACCCCAAGGCCGCTTCCGACGTGGCTTCCGCACTTGAAGACAAGGGCAAGACTGACGATGTGTACGTTAAGGGCAAGATTTCCTCTGTAAAATACACCTTCAGCGCCCAGTATGGCACTGCTACTTTCTACATCTCCGAAGACGGTTCTACCAACGGAACCCAGTTCCAGGTATATAGCGTCTACTATCTTGGCAATCGTGCCTGGGTAGACGGAGATGCCCAGGTTGCCGTAGGTGACGAAGTGATTATCTGCGGTAAGCTCACCAACTATGGCGGAACCCCCGAGACCTCCAGCAAGGAGGCTTATATCTACAGCCTTAACGGCCAGACCAGCATTGACCAGGGTCCCGTATTCGGCGTTGAGAAGGCACAGATTAGCGTTTCTGCAAGTGCAACCAGCGCGGTGATCAAGGTTACCGGCAACGTTGCCTGGACCGCCAGTACTGCCATTAACGCTTTGACTCTGTCTCCCGCTTCAGGTCAGGGCGCCGGAGAGATCACTGCAACTTTCCCCGCCAATACTGATACGGAGAATGTCGTGACCTATAATCTCATCGTGAAGACAGATGCAGACGTGGCAACCAAGGAAATCGAGGTTATGATAGTCCAGGCCAAGGCAAGTTCCGGCAATGCCAGTTCCATAGTCATACCACTCAACAACGAGACTTCTTTTGCAGAGGATAACGGTGGCGATGTGCTCAAGAATGGCTTCTCTGCAACTGTTGAGGGATTCAAGGTGGCCACTTACAAGTATAAGAGCACTTCAAATCCTGTCACTCCTGACCAGTACAGCATGAGGGTATATAAGAGCGCAGTGTTCTTCATTGAAGCCCCTTCAGGAAAGACCATCAAGGCCCTTTCCTTCAAGGCTAACAATCTGGATAATGGCAAGTACATTCTTGACATGACAGGAGTTGAGGGCACAGAAGGTACTGCGGTTGCTTCCAAATCTGACGAGACCATCAAATGGGAAGGAAGTGCAAGCACCGTCATTCTGCAGGCTGCTGCCGGCCAGACCCGTCTGGTAAATGTAGAAGTCTTCTTTGAGTAAGTTCATGTCTAAACTCCTAAAGGCAGCCATGGCATTGGCTATGGCTGCCTGCATATCTTCCTGCGACAAGCTTCCGGAGCTGCTTTATGGCACCTCCGGAAGCGGTGGCGATGATATGGTGGAGGAAACAGTCGTCCCCAGAAAAACCACCCTTGAACCAGGGGCGGGCAGCATGTTTGTGTCCGTAACTGCCTCCGGGGAGTGGACACTGCAAACGGAATACCCTGCCGATGTGGAACCCTGGGTTACGCTTGAGCCCGCCCAAGGCACCGGCTCCAAGGGCGATATTCGTTTCCGCTATGGGGAGAACCCCGGAGCTTCACGCAGCGTTACCCTGGCCCTTGCCACATCCGGCGGCGTCAGAGCAACAGCGGTGATAAAGCAGTTGGGGAAGGATGAACAGCAGCAGAGTATCGGGCAATATGGTTATGATGTGGCACCTATGGACTGGCTTGAACTGCCGGCATGCAAGGCCGGAGACGGGCGCGATGTACTTGTCCATAGCATGACGGGCGGAAAATACTCGTCCAAAGGTGTCGACGGCACCCGCAACTGGTCCTGCTACTGGGATTACGATGAGCACATGTCCCTATGGGTCGCATATCCCTTGAACAAGTCTCTGAGGGGAAGCGGAAGCCGTACCAACGCCTGGGGTTACGATGCCCTTCTGCCCGTTTCCATACAGCCCAATATCGTCCAGGGCTCATATGGCGGGGGCTGGACCCGTGGCCATCAGTTGCCGTCGGCAGACCGGCTTAAACCGGAATCGGCAAACATCTCCACCTTTGTCCCTACCAATATGACTCCTCAGGACTATGATTTCAACTGCGGGATCTGGGCTAACCTGGAGCAGGCAGTGAGGAATTACTCGGACAAGTCGGATACATTATACGTGGTTACAGGCTGTCTGTTTGACAATTCCACAACCACAAGCGGAACAAAGAGCGGCTTTGCCGTAAAGATTCCCACCTACTACTTCAAGGCTCTGCTGTACCGTGGAAGCCAGTCGGCCGCCACAGGTACAAAGGGCTATATGTCTGCGGGATTCCTGCTTCCCCACACCTCCAACATCTCCGAAGGCAATTACAAGGAGTATATTATGTCCATTGACCAGTTGGAGGAAAAGACAGGTATAGACTTTTTCCCCAACCTTGTCACAGCAGTTGGCAAGGAAACCGCCGATGCCGTGGAGTCTACAGTACTCTCATGGTGGAAATAGACACAGCAATTAATATCAGATCCATATGAAAAAATACCTGATCACTCTTCTGGCCATTCTCCTGCTGCTTCCGCTTAATCTGGATGCACAGAAGAAGAACCGTTCCCACGTGATTGGCTTTTACAATCTGGAAAACCTCTTCGACACTTTCCACGATGACGGGAAGAACGACTATGAGTACCTTCCTGACGGTGCCAATCAGTGGACTCCGGAAAAGTATGCCAAGAAGCTCCGCAACATGGCTCGCGTAATCCAGTCCATGAAGAAGGACAATGGCGTATGGCATACGGTGCTTGGCGTATCGGAAATTGAAAACCGCCATGTCCTGGAAGACCTGGTGATGGAACCCGCAATCGCCGAGGCCAATTACCAGATTGTCCACTATGACGGCCCGGACCGCCGAGGCGTGGACTGCGCATTGCTTTACGATCCCACCAAGATGACCCTGGTGGAGAGCGAGTCCATTCCCTTCACCTTCGCCCCGTCGTCCATCAAGTTCGACATGACCAAGGAGGAGCAGGACGACTTCCGCACCCGTGACATCCTCATGGTGCACGGCATAATCGACGGCGAGCATTTTGCCTTTTACGTATGCCACCTTCCGTCCCGTCTTGGCGGCAAGGGCGCCGACAACCGCGCCCGCGGCGGAGAGATCGCCTACGAGCACTCCCGCAAGATGATGCAGAAATATCCCGGCATCAAGTGCGTGATTATGGGCGACATGAACGACAACCCCTACGACCCTTCCATGGCAAAGTACATGCATGGTCAGAAGGATATAAACAAAGTAACAGATCAGGATTACTTTGCGCCTTTCTGGAGCATGCTTGACGCTGGTTACAGCTCTTTGTATTACAGGGGAGAAGGCAATATCTATGACTGCATCCTGGTCAACAATGCACTGGCCCATGCCCCTAAGGGGACCTTCCAGATCCAGAAGATTACCAAGAAGAAGTTCTACGGACGTGTCTTCAACAAGCCTTTCATGACCAACCAGACCGGCCAGTACAAGGGTACTCCGTTCCGCACCTTCTCAAACGGTGCGTTCGTAGGCGGATACTCGGACCACTATCCCACTTATATAATAATCAAAAAGAAATAGCTTATGGCCAAGAGAATCCTACTCACTATAGCGGCCATGTTTTCTGCAGCCCTCCTGTTTGCACAGACTGGAGGCGTGAAGGGAACGGTCATAAACCGTAACGGGCGTCAGGGAGTTGAGAAAGCCAAACTGGTGCTTCTGAAAGATGCCGCCACCATTGGGACAACGGTTTCTGACAAGGATGGCGAGTTCGTTTTCAGAGGGCTCCCGGACGGCATGTACTCACTGGTTGTCACAGCCCCAGATTTTCTGGAGACCCAGATAGATTTTGCCGTTGTTGACGGCCTGGTAAAGAACCTGTTCAATGTTGGCCTTACCTCAATCCAGCACGTGACCGACCTTGACGATGATTCATTCGCTGCCTACGATATGGACGACAGCGGCTTCAACGACAACCCCACAATCCTTTTCGGCAGTAACGACGTATTCAACAATATCGCCGGATACAATTTCTCCTCCGTGCGTTTCCGCGCCCGCGGTTATGCCTCAGAGAGCCAGGAAGTTTATCTTGCAGGCGTAAAGCTGAATGACGCAATTACCGGTTACGGTCCTTTCTCCCTGTGGAGCGGCCTTAACGAGGCCACCCGCAGCAAGGACACGGTAAACGGCGCTGAGTTCGCAGATTTTGGCTTTGGCGGATATAACGGAGCCACCAATATATTCGGTACCGCATCACAGATGCGTAAAGGCCTTCGCGGAAGCGTTCTTACCAACAGCACCCTGTACAGGTTGCGTCTTATGGGCTCTTATGCCACGGGCATGCAGGACAATGGCTGGGCTTTCGCCGTAAACGTCAGCGCCCGTCTTGGCGGCAACGACTGGATAGACGGTGTTTACTATAAGTCTCTTGCCTATTACCTTGCTGCAGACAAGGTCTTTGACGATGCCAATATGCTCAGTTTCGTCTTCTTCGCCACTCCCGGCGAGCGAGGCGCACAGAATGCATCCACCCAGGAGGTGTATGATCTCATGGGTGACAACATGTACAATAGCAACTGGGGTTACCAGGGCGGCAAGGTCCGCAATGCCCGTGTCCGCAAGACCAACGAGCCCATCGCTTTTGTGAAATGGGAGTACAAACCCAGCGAGGAATTCGAGAGCAACCTTACTTTGCTGTATCGTTTTGGCAAGAACGGTTACACCGCCCTTGACTGGTACGATGCCCAGGATCCGCGTCCGGACTACTACCGCAACCTTCCAAGCTACTTCTATGGGACTGTAGGCGGTGTGTATAATGACGACCTCAACCGTAACAACCCCATGAAGTACGGTTGGAGCCAGTGGGTATGGCAGCACTCAGGGCAGTACCCGGAGCTTACTCACATTAACTGGGACCGCCTCTACAACGTGAACTACCTTCAGGGTGGCCGTTCCAAGTATATTCAGGAGCAGCGTCACGTAGACCAGAGTGATCTCAATATGGCTTACTCCTTCAAGTATCGTCCTCTCGCCAATGTGGATGTGGCCGGTGGCCTCAGCGCCAGAATCAATAATACCGAGTATTATAAGAAGGTGGCCGATCTCCTTGGTGGCGAGTACTTTGTGGATGTGGATAATTTTGCCGAGCGTGAGTTTGCCGCAACTCCTTACAAACTCCAGAATGACCTTGACTACTATCTTGCAAACGGTCAGGCCCGTACCCTTCACGAGGGAGACAAATACGGATATGACTACATGGCCAAAGTTCGCAGCTTTGGCGGCTGGGTCACCGGAACCACCGTCCTTGGCAAACTCAGCATTGCCGCCGGCGGACGTCTGGGCTATGAGAGTTTCTGGAGGGAAGGCCTCATGAGAAAGGGTCTCTTCCCCGGGCAGCCGGAGAACGACGCCATGGCAGCTCAATGGATAAATGAAGGCATAGAACCCACCGCAGAGACCTCCTACGGAAAGTCCAATGTGGCAAAGTTCATCACGTATGCAGGTAAACTCAACCTCAATTATGTCATAGGCGGCAACCGCCGCATGTACGCCAATGTGGGTTATTTCTCCGATGCGCCCAAATTCAACCAGGTGTTCCTGAGTCCGCGTACCCGCAACTCCATGGTACAGGATCTCAAGACCGTGAAGACGTTCTCTTCCGATGTCAACTGGCAGTATAGCGCCCAGGGGATAAACGTACGCGCAACCGCATACTACACTACAATCAAGGATCAGAGCAAGGTGATGAGTGCGTTCGATGACCTTCAGAACGCTTTCTCCAACTTCGCACTGAGCGGTATAAACCAGAGGCATATGGGTGTTGAACTCGGATTCAAGTTCCCTACCTATATTATCCCTGACCTAAGTCTGCAGGGCGTTGTCGCGTATGGCCAGTATGTATATACTTCCAACCCTGTGATGACCCAGACCGTAGACAATAATGCAGAAATAATCCAGTACCCCATAATCTCCCCTGACGGCTGGACTAATTCTACTGTTGTCCCAGTGCGCTATTGGGCACAGACCAATCTGATGGATGGCACCAAAAAGCAGCATTACGTACCCACTACTCCCCAGACCGCCATTTCCCTGGGATTGGCCTGGAACCACAATTACTGGTTCATAGACGGGGACGTAGAGTACTTCGACCGCGCATATCTTGACATGAACCCTCTGTACCGTACAGATTATGCCGTGGCTGGTCTGGACAATGCAATTACAAACGAGGAGATTGAATACATGACAGAGCAGGAGAGATTTGCCCCGGCGGTGCTTTTCAACATTTCCGTGGGTAAATCCTGGTTTATTCAGAGAAAGTACCAGCTTGGCTTCTCCTTCAACGGAAAGAATCTTCTTAACAACCGAAGTGTGAAGACAGGCGGTTATGAGCAGACAAGACTTGTGGACAACACCGTCTCCAAGGAACGTTTCTACCGTTTCGACCCCAAGTATTTCTATATGGCGGGAACCAATTACATGCTTAACATTTACTTCAGATTCTAAGAGCCATGAAAAAGATTATCGTAATCCTTGCGGCAGCAGCCGCCCTCGTTTCCTGCCGGAGTCTGATAGAAGAATGGCAGCCAGTGCTTGGTGATCCGAAGCCGTCGGCACAGTACGTTCCATACACAGATTCCAACCTACCCCCCAACTCTCCGGCCATCGGCAGCTACAAGACTATCAAGGAGCTTAAGACCCTGTACAAGGGTACTCCTCTTTCCGTAAGCGGCAATGTCTGGATAAAGGGTAAAGTCATTTCCTCGGATGTCACCGGCAATATTTACCGTGAAGTGTACATCCAGGATGAAACCGGTGGTATCGACCTCAAACTGGGCAAGTCCTCCCTTTACAGCGAGTACGCTCTTGGCCAGACACTTTATGTGTACTGTGACGACCTCACGCTTGGCGCATATAACGGTATGCCTCAGCTTGGCCTGGCTGCTGACGAGACCTCCAGCAACGAGTACGAGACATCGTACATAGACCTTCAGACCATCATCGACCAGCATGTCTTTAAAGGAGAGGTGGGAACTCCAATTGCTCCAGAGGTTGTCGATGAGGCTAAAGTAAAGGCAGCCATCTCCGCCGGTTTTACCGGAGAACTCTGGGGCAAACTTGTCACCATCAAAGGCCTCAAGTACGGAAACCAGATTTTTGCACTGGTCTATCCCAACCCCAACCTTCCTCACAAGAGCGCCAACCCGGAGAACCGCGTGTTCCTCTCTGAGTCCACATGGGGTATCAAGACATGGTCGCTGTCTAAGGCAAAGTACATTGAAATGCTGGACAGCGGCGCCCTTGACCAGGCAGAAGTTGGCTCCGGTGCTACCCGTTACGGCCCCGGATCTGTCTGCTTCGTGGTGCGCAAGGCCCTTACCGGTACCGCACAGGAAAGCAGAATCGAAGCTTTTGGCATGGATGCAGACTTGACATATAAAGAGGTGATGAAGAAATATGCCACCGCGAACTACGTCTCCCACTACTTCAAACTTGGCTCCACGGATATCCAGGTGCGAACCAGCGGGTACGCCAAGTTCGCAGACCAAGTCCTTGACGCCGGACTTCTCTCCGGAAGCAAATCGGCCGACATAACCGGTATCATGACAATCTACTCCGGTGCGGCCCAGTTTACCCTGGTGGATGCTCCGGAAACTTCAGTGAAGGTCTATTAAATGTAAAAGGTTCGGTATTTTTTGCCGAACCATTTACATAAAACGGCACTACAAAGCAAATAACGTGGAAGGTTCGGCCAATAAAACCGAACCTTTTACAAAAACTCAAATACAAGATGCGTAAACTGTTTGTTTTAACTTGCACGGCACTTATGGCTATGGCATGTACAGAAAAGAATCCATTCTACCAGGAATGGGACACCCCTTACGGAACGGCACCGTTCTCACAGATCAGGACAGAGCATTACCTCCCGGCATTCAAGGAGGGCATAAAGCAGGAGAAGGCAGATATCCAGGCAATCATAGACTGTAAGGAAGCCCCCACATTCGAGAACACCGTTGCGGCATATGACCGTGCGGGGGAACTCCTGGCAAAGGTTTCCGGCGTGTTCTTCAACCTGTCGGAGAGCGATTCCACGCCCGAGATGCAGGCCATAGAGGAGGAAGTGATGCCCCTCATTACCGAGGCGGAGAATGAGATACTCATGAACGAGGACCTGTTCAAGCGCGTAAAGGCCGTTTATGACAATATGGAAGGCCTTACCCGCGAGCAGCAGATGGTCACAAAGAAACTGTACCAGAGCTTCGAGCGTAACGGCGTGGGCCTGGATGCAGAGGGCAAGAAACGCTTTGCGGAGATTTCCACCCGCCTGGCATCCCTGTCCCAGAAGTTCGGTCAGAACCTCCTGGCAGAGAACAACGCGTTCAAGGATGCGACCGGAATTACCGTCAGCGAGTATTACGACTTCATGAGCTCCTGCCCGGACCGCGCAAAACGCGAGCAGGTGTTCAAGGCCTACAGCTCCCGCGGAAACAACGCAAACGACAAGGACAACAATGCAATAGTCCTGGAAATTCTGAAACTGCGTGCAGAGCAGGCCGCGCTTCTTGGCTATCCCAACTTTGCGGCATACCAGCTCTCCAACAAGATGGCCGGAACTCCGGAGACCGTTGACAACTTCCTTCAGCCCATAATGGACGCCGCCATGGCAAAGGCGAAGGAAGAGATGAAGGACATGCAGAAGATTGCCGGCCACAAGATAGAGCCTTGGGATTACAGCTATTATGCAGAAAAGGTCCGTGCGCAGAGATTTGCCCTTGACGAGAGCGTTACCAAGCCCTATTTCCAGGCCGACAGCGTCCTCAAGGGCGTATTCACCGCCGCCGAGACCATCTACGGGATAAAGATAGAACCCGCTCCGGAGGTTGAGGTTTACAACCCCGCCGCAAGCGCCTGGAAGCTCTCCGAGCCGGACGGCAGCCTCATCGGCATATTCTACAAGGACTATTATGTAAGACCCACCAAGAGGGGCGGTGCATGGATGAACAATTTCCGGGACCAGGCCGGCGACGTGCGTCCTGTCATAGTCAATGTGTGCAACTTCCCGGCTCCCGGGGAGGATCCCACCGACGCCAAGCCCAGTCTCCTTACCATAGACAATGTCCAGACCGCTTTCCACGAGTTTGGCCACGCCCTTCACGGTTTCCTCACAAAGTGTAACTACAAGAGCGTCAGCGGCACTTCCGTGGCCCGCGACTTTGTTGAGATGTTCTCCCAGTTCAACGAGAACTTTGCCTTCGTGCCGGAAATCCTGGCGGCCTACGCCAACGACTACAGGACCGGGGAGCCCATCCCGGCAGAGCTTGTTGCAAAGATTCAGAAAGCCCTCAAGTTCAATCAGGGCTTCACTACTGGAGAACTCTGCGCCGCCTCCATACTTGACATGAAATGGCACGAGCTCTCCGCAGAGCAGCTTGCAGCCTTCAACGGCCCGCAGGATATCCGCGACTTCGAGGCAAAGGTGTGCAAGGAAATGGGTCTTGTGGACGAGATTATCCCCCGTTACCGCACAACCTATTTCAACCATATCTTCAACAGCGGTTACAGCGCAGGCTACTATGGCTATCTCTGGAGCGAGGTCCTGGCTGTAGACGCATGGGAGAAATTCTTGGCCGACGGTGTCTTCAACAAGGCTACCGCAAAGGCTTTCCGCGAGACCTTCCTTGAGAAGGGCGGCAGCGAGGAACCCATGGTCCTTTACAAGAGTTTCCGCGGCTCTGAGCCCAATCCCGAAGCACTCATGAGGGCAAGGGGGCTCAAATAGGATGGAGACACCGCTTTACACTCTCAGGTTCTCTCCCTGGTTCCGCACCATGGTGTGGGGCGGGGAGAGAATTTTGCCTTGGAAAGGCGTCTCCGGCAACCTTCCAAAGATAGGGGAGAGTTGGGAAATCTCCGGTTATGGAGAGCACCTTACTCTGGTTGATAACGGCCCTCTGCGTGGTCACAGTGCCATCTGGCTGGGCTCTGTGTACAAGGAGCAGCTGCTTGGAAAACATGTCTACAAGGAGTACGGAGACCAGTTCCCGCTTCTGATAAAATTCATAGATGCACACTCCGACCTTTCCATCCAGGTTCATCCTGACGATGAAATGGCAAAGCGCGTCCATGGCCCCGAGTTCCGTGGCAAGACGGAAATGTGGTATGTGATTGCCGCTGCCCCGGGTGCCGCCCTTTACTGCGGCCTCTCCAGGGATGTTACCCGGGAGGAGTACCAGCAGCGCGTTGCCGACGGCACCATCACGGATATACTTGCCCGATATGAGGTGCAGCCCGGAGACGTCTTTTTCCTGCCCCCAGGCCGGATACATGCAATATGCAGCGGCTGCCTTCTGGCAGAGATCCAGCAGACATCGGACCTTACCTACCGCATCTGGGACTACGGCCGGCCGGGCCTTGACGGAAAGCCCCGCCAGCTGCATACCGAGCTTGCCCTGCAGGCCATAGATTTCCGTGTCCTGCCCACTTACAAGACCTCTTACCAGCCTCTGAAAGATACTCCGGTGGAGCTTGTGAAATGCAAGTACTTCACAACAACGCTATATGACCTTACCAGGCCGTTTGACGTGCCCACGGACGACTCTTTCCTCACGGTCATCTGCGTCCAGGGCTCCGGCCTAGTTGACGGCGAACACATCCACGCAGGCGAAACCCTCCTGGTCCCCGCCTGCCGCAATGCTGCCAGTTGCATTCCCTCCTCAGAGGGTTTGAAGCTCCTTGTGAGCCGCTGTTAGGGAATGTTGTCTTCTACAAGTTCGTAGTCAAGCAGTTTCTGCTCACGAGAAGTACCTTTTACGCGAATCCGCAGGGGATCTCCCAGGCG
>JAEEGG010012328.1_pt1 | contig 18466 bp, 12 predicted proteins | sample 9134161 | NCBI WGS metagenome assembly JAEEGG01 (sample SAMN16246543, study PRJNA631951) | gut metagenome | biome: gut microbiome; feature: rumen; material: CR-attached | host: Bos | place: Iran: Karaj | collected 2018-10 | reverse complement strand
TTAAGGCGCTTCAGGATGGGCTTGAACCAACGACCCCCTGATTAACAGTCAGGTGCTCTAACCAACTGAGCTACTGAAGCAGGTTTTGCTGTTAAGCGGGTGCAAAAGTACGGCGATTTTTTGAAACCACCAAACTTTTAGGCGAAAAATTTCATAGAAACTTAAATTTTTTGCAAAAAAAGCCATGAAAAGCGTGTTTTGTGGAGAGAAAGGTGTAATTTTGCAACCGAAATAAAAGGAAAAAGAGTAATAGTTAAATAGAAAAGATAACGTATGAGGAAATACATCGTACTGCTTATGTTGCTGATGGCTGTATCGGCATCGGCTCAGACACCAGCCAACAAGGATCATCATCTGGAGGTGGCCAAGAATCTGGATATCTTCAACCAGCTCTATAAGAATTTAGAGCTACTTTATGTAGATACGCTCGATCCGAAGAAGACGATAACGATAGGTATCGATGCCATGCTGAGGAGTCTGGATCCCTATACCGTTTATTATGCGCAGGATAATCAGGAGGAGCTGCGGATGATGCTGACGGGAAAATATGCTGGTATCGGAGCCATCGTGAGGAAGCACCAGAAGCTGGATCGCGTGGTGATTGACGAGCCCTACGAGGGAATGCCAGCCGCAGAGGTAGGTCTGAAGAAAGGCGATATCATCCTGAGTATCGACGATTCGCTGATGACGGATAAAGAGGTGGGCTATGTGAGTGAGCACTTGCGTGGTGAGCCAGGTACGAGTTTTCTGCTGAAGGTATTCCGCCCTTCGACTGGTAAGCAGCTGAAGTTTAAGATTACCCGCAGAAATATCAAGATGCCCGAGGTGCCCTACTATGGTATGCGCGAGGGCGGCATCGGCTACATCAACTTCAACCAGTTCACACCTGAGAGTTCCCAGCTGGTGCGTCGCGCCTTGATCGATCTGAAGAAACAAGGGGCTACCTCACTGATATTCGACCTACGTAATAACGGTGGTGGTGCTGAGCAGGAGGCAGTAGACATTGTGAACCTGTTTGTGCAGAAAGGTATTACTGTGGTAGAGAATCGTGGTAAGATGACGCAGACAAATAAGGAATACAAGACGGCTGTGGAACCGCTTGATACGGTGATGCCGTTGGTGGTGCTCGTGAATGGTGAGACAGCCAGCTCGAGTGAGATTACCAGCGGAGCTATTCAGGATCTGCATAGAGGTATTATAATAGGTACGCGCACGTTTGGCAAGGGATTGGTGCAGGTGCCTATCGATCTGCCCTATAACTCCAGTCTGAAGGTGACAACCTCAAGGTACTATCTGCCCAGTGGTCGTTGTGTTCAAGGCACAGGTGTGACTCCCGATGTGGAAGTGAAAGGCGACTCGATTCCTAATATCGCTTTCTACCTTACAGCCAGTGGTCAGGACTCTACAGAGGTGATGTTCGACTATGTGGTAGACTATATTGCCAAACATCCCACGATTGCTCCTGCGGCTGAGTTCCATCTGACTGATGCCGATTGGAAGGAGTTCCGTGAGCGTGTGATACAGAGTGGTTTCACCTACGACCCTGTGAGTAAGAAACAGTTCGAGCAGTTGGTGAAGACGGCTCAGTTCGAGGGCTACTACGACGATGCGAAGGCTGCCTTCGATGAGTTGGAGTCGAAACTGAACCACGATGTGGCCTTCGACCTCGACAAGCATGAACAGGTATTGAGGCGGATTCTTGAGTCGGAGATCGTTACCGCTTACTATTATCAGGCCGGAACCATTGAGGCCGGACTGAGTTACGACGGACAGCTGAAAGAGGCTGAACGCTTGCTCAGAAACCCTGAAGAATATCGAAAAGTGCTGAATTCCAAGAATATTTGAAAGAAAAAGGCCTAAAAATTTGGTGGATTACGGGAAAATGCGTACCTTTGCACCCGTTCAGCGGAATGAGAGACTCGAAAGGGTCTCTCATTTTCATATTTTAAAGGTTTGTAGATGATTAACAAAGAGACTGTAAAAGCGTTAACGGAAGAGTGGTTGCAAGGCAACGAGTACTTCCTGGTAGACATTAATTTCGTAGCCGATGACAGAATCGTCATCGAGATTGACCATGCTGATGGTGTATGGATTGAGGACTGTGCCGACTTGAGTCGCTTCCTTCAGGAGAAGCTTGGTGAGGAACTGGGCGAGTATGAGCTGGAGGTTGGAAGTGCAGGACTTGGACAGCCGTTTAAGGTGGCTCAGCAGTATCAGAACCATATCGGTGATATGGTAGAGGTGCTTGAGCAGGATGGCAAGAAAGTTCAGGGTATCCTGAAGGCCGTAGATGGCCAGAACTTTACTGTAACTGTTCAGGAGAAGCAGAAACAGGAAGGTAAGAAGCGCCCTGTGCTGGTAGATGTGGACAAGACCTACCAGATGAATGGGGTGAAGTATGCCAAATATCTGTTGGCATTCAAGTAAAGGTGTGAAAGTGAAAAAATATAATAATAAAATAAAGTAATGGCAATTAAGAAAGAAGCGAAAGGCCCCTCAATGATTGAGACCTTTCAGGAATTTAAAGAGACGAAGAACATCGACCGTACCACTTTGGTGAGCGTTCTGGAAGAGAGTTTCCGCAATGTCATCGCCAAGATTTTCGGTTCTGATGAGAACTTTGACGTGATTGTGAACCCTGACAAGGGTGATTTTGAGATTCACCGTAACCGTGTGGTGGTAGCCGATGGTGAGGTGCAGGATGAGAATAAGGAAATCGCACTGAGCGAGGCCCAGAAGATTGAGCCCGACTATGAGGTTGGCGAGGAAGTATCTGAGGAGGTTGACTTTACGAAGTTTGGTCGCCGTGCTATCCTGAACCTGCGTCAGACTCTGGCATCGAAGGTACTTGAGCTTGAGCACGACTCCCTGTATCAGAAGTATAAGGATCGTGTGGGTCAGGTTGTTAGCGGTGAGGTATACCAGATCTGGAAGCGTGAGGTTCTGCTGATCGACGATGAGGGTAATGAGCTCCATCTGCCGAAGCAGGAGCAGATTCCTTCTGACAACTATCACAAGGGTGAGACCGTTCGCGCCATCGTGAAGGAGGTGCAGAACGAGAACAATATCCCTCGCATTATCCTGAGCCGTACCAGTCCTGTATTCCTGGAGCGTCTGTTGGAGGCCGAGGTTCCTGAGATCAACGATGGTCTGATTACCATCAAGCGGGTGGCTCGTATGCCAGGTGATCGTGCTAAGGTGGCTGTAGAGAGCTACGATGAGCGTATCGATCCAGTAGGAGCCTGCGTTGGTGTGAAAGGTAGTCGTGTGCATGGTATCGTTCGTGAGCTCTGCAATGAGAATATCGACGTCATCAACTACTCCAGCAATGTTCAGCTGTTTATCCAGCGCGCCCTGAGTCCTGCCAAGGTTTCAAGCATCGTGCTCGACCAGGAGAACCACAAGGCAGAGGTTTATCTCCAGCCCGAAGAGGTATCGCTGGCTATCGGTCGTGGTGGTATGAATATCAAACTGGCTTCTATGCTGACAGAGTACACCATCGATGTATTCCGTGTGGTTAACGAGAGTGAGGTCGATGAGGATATCTATCTGGATGAGTTCTCTGACGAGATCGACCAGTGGGTTATCGACTCTATCAAGGCCATCGGTCTGGATACCGCTAAGGCTGTGCTCAACGCTCCGCGTGAGATGCTGATTGAAAAGGCCGACCTCGAGGAGGAGACCGTTGACCATCTGCTGGAAGTACTCCGTGCGGAGTTTGAGTAAAGGTAAAAAGGTAAAAATGTAAAAAGGTAAAGAATGGGTGTCAGATTAAATAAAGTATTAACGGAACTGAATATTGGTCTTCAGACGGCGATTGACTATCTGAAGAACAAGAAAAGTCTGGGTGAGATTAAGGACGACGCGAATGTCAATACCAAGATCTCCGATGAGCAATACGCAGCGCTTGTCAAGGAGTTTAAGGGCGACAAGGACGTGAAGACCCAGGCTGGAATGATCTTCCCGAAGAAGAAGGAAAAAGAAAAGCCCAAGAAGGAAGTGAAGCCTGTTGTGGAAGTGAAAGAGGAACCTCGTCAGGAGTTTACTCCGCTGGGTAAGATCGACTTGAGCAGTATCGGCAAACCCGCTGCCAAGAAGCAGGAAGAGAAGTCTCAGCAACCAGTTGAAGCCCCAGCGAAACCAAAGGAGGAAACTCCTAAGGAAGAGAAACCTGTAGAGGTAAAGTCCGAGCCAAAACCAGAGCCGAAGCCTGAAGTGAAGCCCGAGCCAAAGGCCGAACCCAAACCGGAACCCAAGCCCGTTGAGGATGTGAAGGAGCCCGAAGAGGAACCAGAGGCAGAGTCAGAGACGAAAATCTTCACCCTGAAGAGTGAGCAGAAGCTGGCTCCAAAGGTGAATGTTCTGGGTAAGATCGACCTTGATTCTTTGAACCAGAGTACGCGTCCGAAGAAGAAATCGAAGGAGGAGCGTAAGAAGGAGCGCGAAGAGAAACAGGCCCAGATGCATGGTGGCGCTAATGGTGAGCGGAAGAAGCGTGAGCGTATCCGTGGCGGAAAAGAGCGTGTGGATATTGAGGCTGCTGCCAATCAGGACAACGGCAACAACAAGAATAAGAACAAGAAGAACAAGGGAGGTAACCAGAACTTCCAGGATAACGGCAATCAGCAGGGCGGTGGTAAGAACAAAAAGAAGAACCGTCCTATCCAGAAGCCATTGGAGGTGGACGATGAGGCTGTAGCCCGTCAGGTGAAGGAGACCTTGGCCCGTCTGACTTCGAAGAACCAGAATAAGAAGGGTGCCAAATATCGTCGTGAGAAGCGTGATGCCGTCGCCGAGCGTATGCAGGAGGAGATGGAGACACAGGCAGCAGAGAGCAAAGTACTGAAGCTGACAGAGTTCGTTACTGTTTCTGAACTCGCTACCATGATGAACGTTGGTGTGAATCAGGTTATCGGTACCTGTATGAGCATCGGTATCATGGTGTCTATCAACCAGCGTCTGGATGCTGAGACCATCAATATCGTGGCTGAGGAGTTTGGTTTTACTACTGAATATGTATCTGCAGAAGTTCAGAATGCCATTACTGAGGAGGAGGACGACGAGAATGATCTGATCTCTCGCGCTCCGATTGTAACGGTGATGGGACATGTGGACCACGGTAAGACATCGTTGCTCGACCATATCCGCAATACCAATGTGATTGCTGGTGAGGCAGGTGGTATCACCCAGCACATCGGTGCTTACAATGTGAAACTGAAGGATGGTCGACAGATAACATTCCTGGATACTCCAGGTCACGAGGCTTTTACGGCCATGCGTGCCCGTGGTGCTCAAGTGACGGATATCGCCATCATCATCGTTGCAGCTGATGACTCAGTGATGCCTACCACCAAGGAGGCTATCGCCCATGCCCAGGCTGCTAACGTACCTATGGTGTTTGCCATCAATAAGATTGATAAGCCAGGCGCCAACCCCGATAAGATTCGTGAGGATTTGGCCAATATGAATCTGTTGGTTGAGGAATGGGGTGGTAAGTACCAGTGTCAGGAGATCAGCGCCAAGAAGGGTATTGGTGTCGATGAACTATTGGAGAAGGTACTGCTCGAGGCCGAGATGCTCGACCTGAAGGCTAATCCTAACCGTAAGGCTACTGGTTCTATCATCGAGAGTTCGCTTGATAAGGGTCGTGGTTATGTCTCTACCGTTCTTGTTTCGAATGGTACGTTAAAGGTAGGTGATGTGGTCATTGCTGGAACAGCCTGGGGTAAGGTAAAAGCTATGTTCAATGAGCGTAACCAGCGCATTGAGACTGCTGGCCCTGCTGAGCCTGCTATCATCCTTGGTCTGAATGGTGCACCTACTGCTGGTGACTCATTCCATATCATGGAGACGGAGCAGGAAGCTCGTGAAATCACTAACAAGCGTATCCAGTTGCAGCGTGAGCAGAGTCTGCGCACAACCACCAAGCTTGGTCTTGATGAATTGTCGCATCGTATCGCACTGGGTGAGTTCCATGAGCTCAACATCATCGTGAAGGGTGATACCGACGGATCTATTGAGGCTCTGTCTGACTCGTTCATCAAGTTGTCTACAGAGAAGGTTCAGGTAAACGTCATCTCGAAGGCTGTTGGTCAGATTTCAGAGAACGATGTCATGCTGGCTTCTGCCTCTGAGGCTATCATCATCGGCTTCCAGGTGCGTCCTTCTGCCGATGCCCGTCGTGCTGCTGATCGTGAGGGTGTTGAAATTAACACCTACTCTATCATCTACGATGCTATCGACGATGTGAAGAATACGATGCAGGGTATGCTCGACAAGGTGAAGAAGGAGGTAATCTCTGGCGAGATTGAGGTGAAGCAGGTATTCAAGATATCGAAGGTTGGTACTGTGGCTGGTGGTTTGGTTACCGATGGTAAGGTACACAACAAGGACAAGGCCCGTGTCATCCGCGATGGTATTGTAATCCATACCGCTCCTATCGATGCCTTGAAGCGCTACAAGGATGATGCCAAGGAAGTGGCAACAGGTTTGGAGTGTGGTATCTCACTGGTTAACTTCAACGATATCCAGGTCGGCGATATTATCGAGACCTTCACAGAGATTGAGGTAGAACAGAAACTTTAACCCCCTTTATTCCCCTCTTGAGTAGGAGGGGATAGGGGAGGTCTGAATATGGAAGAAAAAAAGAATGAATATGTCCGTCAGGTGGCCGAACAGAAGTATGAGTTCGGTTTCACCACGGACGTACATACTGAAATCATCGAGAAGGGGCTGAACGAGGATATCGTTCGGCTCATCTCGGCTAAGAAAGGGGAGCCTGAGTGGATGCTTGAGTTCCGCTTAAAGGCGTTCCGTTACTGGAAGGGGCAAACGGAACCAAAATGGGGGCATGTGCATGTGCCTCCCATCGACTATCAGGCCATCTCTTACTATGCTGACCCCATGGCTCAGAAGCCTAAGGGCGATGGCAAGATAGATCCTGAGCTTGAAAAGACCTTCGATAAACTTGGTATTCCCCTCGAAGAGCGTTTGGCCCTTTCAGGCAATACAGCAGTCGATGCTATTATGGACTCTGTTAGCGTAAAGACCACCTTCAAGGAAAAACTCCGCGAGAAGGGCGTCATCTTCTGCTCTATTGGTGAGGCTATTAAGGAACACGGCGATCTGGTACGTCAGTATTTAGGAACCGTGGTGCCATATAAAGATAATTTCTTTGCAGCCCTTAACTCGGCAGTCTTCAGTGATGGCTCGTTTGTATATATCCCCAAGGGCGTTCGCTGTCCTATGGAACTGAGTTCGTATTTCCGCATCAATGCCAGGAATACAGGTCAGTTTGAGCGTACCTTGATTATTGCCGATGATGATGCATATGTATCGTACCTTGAGGGTTGTACAGCCCCCATGCGCGATGAGAATCAGTTGCACGCTGCCATCGTGGAAATTATTGTTATGAATCGTGCAGAGGTGAAATACTCCACAGTCCAGAATTGGTATCCTGGCGATGAGAATGGTAAGGGTGGTGTATTAAATTTGGTAACCAAACGTGGTGATCTGCGTGGCGTAGACTCGAAACTTTCGTGGACGCAGGTAGAGACGGGCTCTGCTATCACATGGAAGTATCCCTCTTGCATCTTGCGTGGTGATAATTCTCAAGCGGAGTTCTACTCGGTGGCTGTGACCAACAACTATCAGGAGGCTGACACAGGTACCAAGATGATCCATCTGGGTAAGAACACCAAGAGTACCATCATTTCGAAGGGTATCTCGGCAGGTCATTCGCAGAACTCTTATCGTGGACTGGTGCGTGCAGCATCTACTGCTGATAATGCCCGTAACTATTCTTCGTGCGACTCGCTCTTGCTGGGCTCTGATTGTGGTGCACACACCTTCCCCTATATGGATGTGCACAACGATACGGCTGTCTTCGAGCACGAGGCTACCACCTCGAAAATCTCAGAGGATCAGCTTTTCTATTGCAATCAGCGAGGCATTCCCACAGAGCAGGCTGTAGGCCTTATCGTCAACGGCTATGCCAAGGAAGTCCTCCAGAAACTCCCCATGGAGTTTGCCGTCGAAGCCCAGAAACTATTATCAGTATCATTAGAAGGAACTGTAGGATAAAGATATGTTAGAAGTCAAGAACTTACACGCCAAGATTGGCGACAAAGAGATATTAAAAGGTATCAACCTCGTGATTAACGATGGTGAGACACATGCCATCATGGGCCCCAATGGCTCAGGTAAGTCTACGCTGAGTGCTGTGCTTGTGGGCAATCCGCTTTATGAGGTCACAGAGGGCGAGGCCTATTTCAATGGTAAGGACCTATTGGAGATGAAACCAGAGGATCGTGCTCATGAAGGCATCTTCCTTTCGTTCCAGTATCCTGTAGAGATTCCTGGTGTATCGATGACCAACTTCATGAAGGCCGCCATCAACGAGAAGCGTAAGTATCAGGGGTTGGAGCCTATGAATGCTGCTGAGTTCCTGAAATTGATGCGTGAGAAGCGTAAGATCGTGGAACTCGATTCTAAACTGGCTAATCGTTCTGTGAACGAGGGTTTCAGCGGTGGTGAGAAAAAACGCAACGAGATCTTCCAGATGGCAATGCTCGAGCCCAAACTCAGCATCCTTGACGAGACCGACTCTGGTCTCGATGTCGATGCCATGCGTATTGTGGCCGATGGTGTGAACAAGCTCCAGACGCCTGAGACCTCATGCATCGTCATCACTCACTACGATCGTCTGTTGGAGATGATTCGTCCTCAGTTCGTTCATGTACTCTATAAGGGAAGGATTGTGAAGACAGGTGGTCCTGAGCTGGCTGTTCAGATTCAGGAGCATGGCTACGATTGGATAAAAGAGGAGATCGGTGAAGAGTAAGCGGGCTTCGCCCTAGTGAATATTGAATAATGAATAGTGAACAACAATATATAGAGTTGTACCAGCAGGCACGCGAGACGATTTTCTCTCATGCCCCAGAGGCGATGAATGCCGTTCGCGATGAGGCCTTCGAGGACTTGCGTCGTCAGGGTTTCCCATCAAAAAGGGTGGAGCGGTATAAGTACACCGACATGCAGAAGCTTTTCGCACCAGATTATGGTGTGAACCTCAGTCGTCTCCAGATTCCTGTTGATCCTTACGAAGCCTTCCGTTGCGATGTGCCCAACCTGAGTACGAGCCTTTATTTTGTAGTGAACGATATGTTCTATCACGATGAGAAGCCTAAGGGCCATTTGCCCGAGGGTGTCATCATTGGCTCATTGCGTAACTTTCCTGAGTTCGTAAGTAAGTACTATGCTAAGCTTGCCAAGACCAACGAGGATGCTGTAACAGCTCTCAACACTATGCTGGCACAAGATGGTATGTTGGTCTATGTGCCCAAGAATGTCAAGGTGGATCGCGCCATTCAGGTCATCAATATCCTGAAGGCTACCCCTCAGAATGCCCAGCGCCAAGTGCCCGATTTGATGGTAAATCGTCGTGTGCTCATCATTCTCGAGGAAGGTGCCGAAATCAAGATGCTTTTCTGCGACCATGCTGCTGACGATCGTAACTTCCTTGCTACACAGGTCATCGAAGCTTATGTTGGTGAGAATGCATCGCTCGATCTCTATTGCATGGAGGAAACGCACCATAAGAATGTCCGTGTGAGCAATGTCTATATCGATCAACAGGCTAATAGTCGCGTGAATCACAATGTTATCACCCTGCATAATGGTATTACTCGCAACAAACTCGACCTCACCTTCAGTGGCGAGGGAGCCGAGTGCCAGTGCTATGGTTGTGTGATCGCTGATAAACAGCAACATGTGGATAACAACACACTGATTACCCATAAAGTGCCCCATTGCACCAGCAACGAACTCTATAAGTATGTGCTCGATGATAAGGCTGTAGGTGCTTTTGCTGGAAGGGTGTTGGTTGAGCATGGGGCTCAGAAGACCATCTCGCAGATGACCAATCAAAACCTGACGGCTACCAAGGAGGCTCGTATGTACACTCAGCCCATGCTCGAGATCTATGCCGACGATGTGAAGTGTGCCCATGGCTCTACCGTTGGACAGCTCAACGATGCTGCCCTCTTCTATATGCGCCAGCGAGGCATCTCGCTCAATGAGGCTAAACTCCTGTTACAGAATGCCTTCATCAATGAAGTCATCGATCACATGCAGCTCGAGCCCCTCCGCGATCGCCTCCACTATCTGGTAGAAAAGCGTTTTCGTGGTGAACTCAACAAGTGTGACGGTTGTAAACTCTGTCATTAAATGATATAAGGTATGCTCAAATCGGTCATACTCCTTCTACGCCCCCAACAATGGATGAAGAATCTTTTTATCTTCATCCCTTTGTTCTTTGGTAGGCATTTGTTTGAGATTGAGTATCTGGTGCCCTGTATCGTGATGTTCTTTTCATATAGTCTGGCGGCCAGCGGTATCTATTGCTTCAATGATATCTACGATGTTGAGGCCGATCGTCACCATCCAGTGAAGAGTCTGCGTCCGATAGCGAGCGGAAAAGTCAGTAAAACTGCAGGTTATATGCTGACATTGCTTTGCTTCGCTGCCTCCTTCGCCATTATCCTTCTTGGCGACTGGAGTCTGGCTAATGGCAAAGAGTCATTGATGGGTATCATTGCCACGTATATCGTGATGAACCTGGCCTATTGTATCCGTCTGAAGCAGTTGGCTATTGTCGATGTGTTCGTTATTGCCGTTGGCTTTATCATGCGTATTCTGGTTGGTGGTATTGCCTCTGGTATACGCTTGTCTCATTGGCTGGTGCTGATGACCTTCCTGCTGGCATTGTTCCTGGCTTTTGCCAAGCGTCGTGATGATGTAGTAATGTACGAGAGCAGCGGGGTGGTGCTGAGGAAGAATGTCAACCGTTATAATCTGGCGTTCCTCAATCAGGCCATTTCCATCATTGCGAGTATCACGATGGTGTGCTATCTGCTCTATACCGTCTCACCTGATGTGATGGAACAGTTTCATAGCTCTTATGTTTATCTGACATCTGTCTTTGTATTGGCAGGTATCATCCGTTATCTTCAGATTACGATTGTCGACGTGAAGAGTGGCAGTCCTACGGAGGTGTTGCTCAAGGATCGATTCGTCCAAACCTGTATCGTTGGTTGGATGCTGACATTCCTGTTAATTATTTATCTATAACATAAATTCCAATAATGATGAATAACAAAAACCTGATACTGATTGTTGCTTTGATGATGTTTTTTGCCATCAAGGCAGAGGCTGGTGTACTGACCATTAAGAAGGTAGCTCACAATGCCGTTAGAATTATCTACCAAGAGGGAGAAGACTCAAACAACCTGCCCGATTGGCTTTACGTCAAACACGGTGAGGTGGATAACTGCGATGTGCAGATAGAGGTGGATAACGTCTCTCAGAAAGTCACCTTGAAAGACAAGAACGGCATCACCCGATTCCAGGCAACACGCCATGAGTTACAAAATGGTTGTGCCACACTTACCATTCAATCCCCCCAAGATGAATGTCTCTATGGACTCGGACAGTTCCAGGACGGCTATAGCAATGTGCGAGGGCTCTCCCGTCGACTCACTCAGGTTAATACCCAGATCAGTCTGCCTATGCTCTTGTCGAGTAAGGGCTATGGCATTCTTTGGAATAACTACGGACTGACGGACTTCAACCCATGTCAGCAGAGCGTCACCCTCACTAAGCGTGAAGGTAAAAGTAGTCAGGAAGTGGTTAACATCACAACGACAGAGGGAGGCAGACAAGAAATCCGCGAACGGAATATCTATGAGGCAACCTTCGAGGTGGCCGAAAGTGGCGACTATTCCCTGTTGCTCGACGTAGGACAGAAGATGGCGCGTCGTCATAACCTTACCATCGATGATGAGACTGTTATCGAGATGCAGAACCTGTGGCTGCCACCTACTGCCTCGAAGATCGTCCATCTGGAAGCAGGGTGCCATCAGCTGACAGCAGAACTCGCCAAGGGCGATGTCCCTGTGTTATATTATAATAAGGTGGAGAATCAGACTGTATTCCGTTCTCCTGTGGCTCAGGCTGTAGATTATACGGTGTTCTTAGGCAGTGCCGACGAGGTGATAGCCACCTATCGTGAACTGACAGGTAAGGCGCCAGTAATGCCCGACTGGGCTCTGGGCTATATCCATTGTCGTGAACGTTTTCATTCCTCACAGGAGATTCTGGAGACAGCCAACCGCTTTAAGAGTGAAGGCATGCCCATCGATGTCATTGTTCAGGATTGGCAGTACTGGGGCAAATATGGCTGGAACTCCATGCAGTTCGATGAGCAGTTCTATCCGGATCCTAAGGCACTTACAGATAGTCTCCACCAAATGGATATCCGTCTGATGGTCAGCGTATGGTCGAAGATTGACAAGAGCTCCGAGGTGGGAAAGCAGATGGAACGCGATAGCTATTATATCCCAGAAACAGATTGGATCGACTTTTTCAACCCTGAGGCTGCTACTGCCTATTGGAAGAACTTCAAGGAGCGCCTTCTGCCCCTGGGTATTGATGCTTGGTGGCAGGATGCGACGGAACCTGAGAACGATGATCTGGTAGGGCGTCGTGTGAACAATGGGAAATGGACTGGCGAACAAGTACGCAATGTCTATCCGCTGCTGGTTAATAAGACTGTTTACGAGGGACTTGTGGAGGCTGGCAAAAAGCCAATGATCCTTACCCGCTGCGGATTCCCGGGTATCCAGCGCTATGGCTCTGCCCTGTGGAGTGGTGATGTGGGTAACGACTGGGAGACCTTTCGTCGTCAGATAACTGCTGGTTTGGGTGTTCAGGCTGCTGGTCATCCTTGGTGGACCTACGATGCTGGTGGCTTCTTCCGTCCCCAAAACCAATATACTGACAGCGCCTATATCGAAAGGATGCTCCGTTGGATAGAGACGAGTGTCTATCTGCCTCTGATGCGTGTGCATGGTTATATGAGCAATACGGAGCCTTGGAACTATGGTCCTGAGGCTCAGCAGATCATTACTGATTGTCTGAAGGAGCGCGAGCAGCTTCGTCCTTATCTGAAGGCTTGTGCTGAGCGTATCTCTACAGAGGGCTATACCTTGATGCGCCCCCTCGTCTTCGATTTCGCTGACGATCCTGAGGCGCTCCAGCAGAAGTATGAATATATGTTTGGTCCAGAGCTGCTGATCAGTCCTGTAACAGAACCTGGTGTCAAGGAATGGAACACCTACCTACCTAAGAACAAAGGCGGATGGAAAGACCAGCGGACAGGATTGGTTTATGAGGGTGGTCAGACGGTGACAACCCCAGTAGACAAAGCCCATATCCCCGTCTTTGTGCGTCTTTAGAAATCAAAGTCAAAGCTTAATTGTCCATCGCCCAGCAGATTATAGCTCTTGCGATGGTAGGGTGTGATGCCATATTGCTTAATGGCTTCGCGATGTTTCTTCGTGGGGTAGCCCTTGTTCGATAGCCAGTCGTATTGGGGGTACTCCTCTGCCAACTGGTTCATATAGTCATCACGATAGGTCTTGGCAAGAATCGATGCAGCAGCTATCGAGAGGTATTTCCCATCGCCCTTTACTATGGTGGTAGAAGGAAGTAGGTGGTAAGGTTTGAAACGATTGCCATCCACGATAATCGCCTCAGGTTGCACCTTCAACTGATCCAGCGCCCGATGCATCGCCAGGATCGAAGCATTCAGGATATTGATCTTATCAATCTCCTCTGGGGTAACAATGCCTACAGCCCAAGCTACAGCATCGCGCTCGATGATCTCACGCAACTGATAACGTTTCTTCTCTGTCAATTGCTTTGAGTCGTTCAGAAGATCGTTCTGGTAGTCGGGTGGCAGAATCACTGCTGCGGCATATACACTTCCAGCCAGACAACCTCGTCCTGCCTCGTCGCACCCTGCCTCAATCTTGCCCTCGTAATAATGACTTTTCAACATTGAAAATTGAAGATTGAATATTGAAAATTAAAACATCTGACTGACTCTTTGAATGCCTGCTACGAGCGTATCTATCTCATCCTTAGTATTATACAGTGCGAATGAAGCGCGGACAGTGCCAGAGATGTTAAGTCTGTCCATCAGGGGCTGGGCACAATGATGACCAGTACGGACAGCAATGCCCAGACGATCCAATAACGTTCCCATATCCAAGTGATGGATATTGCCAACGTTGAACGATACGACAGCGTCCTTGACAGTTGACAGTTGTGGGCCATAGATATTCATTCCTTCGATGGTCATCAGTTGCGTCATGCAGTAACGCGTCAGCTCCTGCTCATGCTGCTGGATGGCCTCAAAGCCGATGGAATCGATATATTCGATAGCTTTGGAAAGTCCGTGGGTGGCTACATAGTCAGGAGTTCCAGCCTCGAATTTAAAGGGCAGGCGCTCGAAGGTGGTCTTCTCCCACGTTACCTTATCAATCATCTCACCACCACCCTGATAGGGAGGCAACTTCTCCAGCCACTCCTCCTTGCCATACAGCACGCCAATGCCAGTAGGTCCGTACATCTTATGTCCGCTGAAGGCAAAGAAGTCGCAGTCCATCGCCTGAACATCCACCTTGAAGTGGGGTGCACTCTGAGCACCATCCACCAACACAGGGATTCCATGTTCATGGGCCGTCTTGATAATCTCCTCTACAGGATTAACAGTCCCAAGCACATTACTTACATGCGCTACGCTCACCAACTTCGTCTTGGTTGAGAGTTGAGAGTTGAGAGTTGAGAGATCGAGCAAGCCGTCATCGGTAATGGAGATGTGCTTCACAACAATCCCCCGTTTCATCGCCTGAAGTTGCCACGAAACGATATTAGAGTGGTGCTCCATCTCTGTCACAATCACCTCGTCGCCCTCCTTCATCTGACTCTCGCAGAAACTCGAAGCCACCAGGTTGATGGCCTCCGTAGTACCTCGCGTAAAGATGATTTCCTCCGTCTTACGGGCATTGATAAACTCGCGCACCTTCTCGCGGGCCGCCTCATGCAAATCGGTAGCCTGTTGTGAGAGGTAATGTACCCCACGATGCACATTCGCATTCACGTTGAGATACTCATCCCTCATGGCATCGAGCACACACAACGGCTTCTGCGTCGTGGCCGCATTATCAAGATAAACCAACGGCTTTCCGTACACCTCGCGCCCCAAGATGGGGAAGTCCTCACGTATCTTATTGACGTCGTACATGTCTTTTTTCTTTAATGATGTGTGCAAAGGTACAAAAAAGTCATCAACCAGCGAAATAAAATGCTATAAATCGTATAAAACGAGGTTTATCTGTAAACGTCTTCTTTCTTGAGTTCGACAACCTTGCCATAACGGGCCAGAGCCTTTAGATCGGTGAGTTTCTTGTTGCCGATGATGATCCAGACGCGATTCTGGTTGTTGCCGATATGCTGCTGGTGGAACTTCACCACATCGTCAGTGGTGATGTTGGGCAGGATGCGAGCCAGATCGGCGTTGGGATCAGTGGTATAGCCATCCCTAAGCTGATTAGCCACGTATTTGGTCATTGTACGGAACGTGGGATAGTCGTTCTGGATATCGCTCAACACGCTCTGACGGGCAGCCTCGAGGTTCTCCTCCTTCATAGGCATCTGGCGCAACAGCGAGTCAATGGTGGCGATGGCCTCTAAGGTCTTATCTGCCTGAGTACCAGTAGCTGTAATGAAACCTTGTGCTTCGTTGGGATGCTGGACGAGGCTTGTAGTAATGCTTAAGCCTTGAGTGGTGTACGCCAGTGAACGGAACTCGCGGACGTTCTGGAAGAGTACTGACGACATGCCGCCACCAAAATACTCACTCCACAACTTCATCTTGACACGTTGCTCGACTGTAGGTTGGGCATTGATGACATCGTAGCTGATGACGTAGTTCTGGCGAGACTTAGCCACATCGTAGAAGAAAACGGTGGGCTCATTGTATTGTTGTACAGGACGGAAGGTGTCAGCCATCGGGCGCTGGCATTGGTCGAGGGGGAGTGTCTGTTGCGATGCCATTGCTACTTCCTCGACAGACTTGCGTCCACAATAGAAGAGTTCGCAGTCGTATTGCTGGAGTTCATGGAAGAGACTGAGCAGCTCGTCGCTCTTCAGGGCTTTGATCTCCTTCTTGCTGAGCTGGGTAAGATAGCTCGACTTATTACCATAGAGGATACGGTGGAGGGCAGGCTTGAGCACATCGTCCTTCTGCTTGCCAAAGCTCTTGCGATCTACCTTATCGGCATCTTTGGCCTCGTCGAGCGCATCATCGTCGCCTTTGGCGCTATGCAGGAAGTGGGCCAGGAGCTGAAGTGAGGGCTCTAACTGAGCGTCAGGACCAGTAAGGTTGATGCTGAATGCCACATCGCCAGGAACCACCTCCATCGTGGTGCCCAAGCGTTGCCAAGCCTGTTCAAGCTGCTGCTTCTTCAGCGAGTCGGTGCCGAGCTGGGAGATATAGGAGGCGAGCACGTCGAGCTTGGGGGTATGAAGGCTACCATCTTTATAGCGCAGGGTGAAGGTGAAGATATCATTGATGGGGTTCTCCTTATAATATAAGGTGGTGTGATCGCTGAGTTTCTTGGTTGTTATATCCTTCTCGAAGTCAATGGTGCGAATGGCCACCTCCTTGACGGGCATCTGCTCCAGCTGCTGGGCGAAGTCCGATTTGGCATCCATATTCTTAGGCGAGATAGGCTGGTAGTCTGGTTGCTTGATAGTTTCCTTATCAGGTGTGCCGTATTTCTTCGACAGTGTAATGTAATTGGCGTCATAATACTTCTTGGCAGCAGCAATGACATCGGCCTTGGTGACATTCTTGATGCCTTCGATCTTGTCAAGCACATCCTGCCAGGTCTTCCCCTTCGGATAGATCATCACCAGCAGTTGGGCACGTTTATCGATAGTCTCCAGTTGCTGCTGGGCTTCCATCACCAGCTCGCGCTTGATGGCCTCCAGCTGCTCATCGCTGAAGTTGCCATTCATGATGTTCTGCATCTGTTCCTTGACGCGCTCCTCAGCCGTCTTCATCTTACCAAACAGCTTGGGAACCAGGATCACAGCTGATCCGGCCGCATCATCCAAGCCCACATTGAAGGCCGCTGCTAACATCACCTTATGCTCGTTCTTCAGTGAGTCGAGCAATCCGGCCTTACCATTAAAGAGCAGCTTGTTGACGATATCGAGTGCTGTGGCATCCGATTCGAACTCTGTGGGAGCCTTATAGACCATAGCCTCTATACCAAAGAGCGGGATGGGAAGCTTGACCTCGTACTTCTCACCGGCCTTGATATCAGGCATCGGACTGAAGCCGCGCTCTGGTACAGGCCCCGTCTGAACACGTCCGAAAGTCTGTTCCAACGTAGCTGTCAGTGTAGAGTCGGCTGTGATGTCGCCACAGAGAATCAGACACATATTAGAGGCGATATAGTATTTCTTATGGAATGCTTCCATGTCCGAGAGACGAGGGTTCTTCAGGTTCTCTGTCGAACCGATGACGGGGTAGGCATAAGGCTGTGTCTTGAAGACATGGCCAAATACGGTTTCCAGAAGGTTGCCCGTCATCTCATCAGAGGAGCGGTTCTTCTCCTCATACACATTCTCCAGCTCGCCTTGGAAACCACGATAGACAGGAGTTATCAGGCGCTCAGAGTTCAGCCAGCACCACTGCTCCATATACTGAGGCAGGAATGAGTTAAAGTAGAAGGTCAGATCGTAGCTGGTGCCAGCATTCAATCCACTACCACCGTATTTCGAGATCAAACGGTTGAACTCGTTGGGAATCATATAGTCAGCAGCCTTCAGACTCAGCTCGTTGATATGCTTCTGAATCCTGGTGCGCTCAGCCTCTTCCTTGGTCTGCGAGAGCAGATCGTATTGGGCAGAGATACTGTCGAGCCAAGGCTTCTCAGCCTGATAGTCGATGGTGCCAATGCGATCGGTGCCTTTGAACATGATATGCTCGAAGTAGTGGGCGATACCAGTATTGGGACAATCCTTGGCGCCAGCCTTTACCACAACGGCTCCAAACACCTTGGGCTGCGAGTGGTCCTCATTCAGCCAAACAGTCATGCCGTTACTCAGTTTCAGCTCTTTCACCTCCAGTTGTGCATGGACATAAGCACATGCCAAAACGGCAAAAATAAAGAGTGTAATACGTTTCATATTGATTCAATATCTTGATTTAATGGGTGCAAAGGTACAAAAAAGTAATCAACCAGCGAAAGAAAACGCCAGAAATCCTTTCTTCGTATGGAATTATTTACTAACTTTGCACCCGCAAAACAGAATGTACATTTAAAATAGGTATAAGATTATGGCAAAGAAAGCATTATTGATGATTCTCGACGGATGGGGAATCGGTAAGCATGGTAAGGGTGATGTGATTTTCAATACCCCCACACCTTACCTCGATCTGTTAACAGCGACTTCAGCTCACTCTCAGCTCATGGCCTCTGGCGAGGATGTTGCTCTGCCCGATGGTCAGATGGGTAACTCTGAGGTGGGTCACTTGAATATCGGTGCT
>JAEEGG010012326.1_pt1 | contig 18468 bp, 13 predicted proteins | sample 9134161 | NCBI WGS metagenome assembly JAEEGG01 (sample SAMN16246543, study PRJNA631951) | gut metagenome | biome: gut microbiome; feature: rumen; material: CR-attached | host: Bos | place: Iran: Karaj | collected 2018-10 | reverse complement strand
CGTAGTGAAGGCCATGATTGAGAAGAATTATGGCACCAAAGTACTGAATTATAGCGTAGTAAAGGACGTAGACATAGCTCCATTAATTGAATTGCTTAAAAAGACCATCCCTGAAAGCGCCTACCAGAAAGTGTCATTGTTGGAAGGTATCATCCATCCGAAAGAAGTGGTGGTTTTGGTGTGCCCCGTCGACTCCGAAGCCCCCGAAGGCCGCCTCATCCTGCCCCAAGTGATGGCTATTCGTGATGTGCTCGACAACGAATGCATCTGTGTCGTGCTGAAGGAGACCCACTTACAACAATACCTTGAAACCATGCCCAAGCCCGCCTTGATTGTCACCGACAGCCAAGTATTTGGTTTTGTAAGCAAAATCGTCCCCAATGACATTCCTCTGACCAGTTTCAGCATCGTCATGGCACGCTTGCGCGGCGACTTCGAAAACTATGTGAAAGGCACGCCGCACCTCTCACAATTGAAGGACGGCGACACGGTCTTGTTACTTGAATCCTGCACCCACCACAGCACCTGCGAGGACATCGGCCGCGTGAAATTACCTCGCATGATTTTGAAGTTCACTGGAAAAGACATTAAGTTTGAATATGTGGCAGGCCTCTCCCCCATCGCCAATCCTGAAAAATACGCCATGGCCATTCAGTGTGGCGGCTGCATGAGCACGCGCAAGCAATTGCTCAACCGAACGAATCTCTTTGTCGACCGAGGCATTCCGATTAGCAACTATGGCATGGCATTAGCTTATATGAATGGGATTTTTGGACGGGTGATGGAGCCGTTTAAATAAAAATTATTCTTCTCCAATACGCGTTTTCAAGTTTTCGAGGAAAGCCGCCGTGTAGTATTGGAAGAAATTGAAATGCATGGCCTTGGAAATACGTAGAATCAAATCACTATCGAGTGAAGACTTGCTGAAAATCTTATAAACATGGTTGCGAGTGCAGCCAATCTCACGCGAAAGCCAGCCCACACTGCGCTTGTCAGTTTTCAGTTGTACCTGTATGAGGTGTCCGATGTGAATGTTGTTTGATGGTATCTCCATATCTCATTTCAAATAATGAGGAGAACAAAAATAGACTATACTGAGATTACTATTTTCATCCACTTCATCCATTTGTGTTTTCTTGCCATTCATAAACAATAATTCCCTATCTTTGCCTCAAATCAAAGCTTACCATGTTATCCCTTCCCATCATCGAAATGATCAAGAAGAAGTCGGGGCTCGACTTCAGCAATGCCAAAGACTTCGAAGTGCTGTCTGAGTCGTTTCCAGCCAGTGACCGTTTGGGAGTCAATACCCTGAAACGGCTGATGGGCTATGCCAAATCGCCCATTGCACCGCGTAAAGCCACCCTTGATGCTTTGGCACATTATTTGGGCTCGTCTTCGTGGGAAACCCTGACGGGCATGCAACCTATTGAAAGCGACTGGATGGAGAAGGCTTTTTTCGCCGATGAGATTCGCGAAGGAACCTTTGTGGAAGCCTCGTGGCTGCCCAACCGACATCTTGTCTTGCAGTGCATCGGCGAAAACAAATTCCGAGTGACCGAAAGCTTGAACGGTAAGCTACAGGTGAACGACGAAGTGACCGTCTTAAACTTCCGATTGGAGTATCCCCTGCAGGTATTTCAAGTCGTCCGCAACGGTGAAATTGTGCGCGATGCTGCTGGAAACGAATTGGGCTATGTGGCAGGCCGCCAGAACGGATTGACAGAATTATTCATCAAAGAGGCTTCAGCATGAGCAATTCCGATTTCATCAGTCTCGCGCAACACGAGCAGGAAGAGGTCCTATTTGACAGTGGGGGCACCTGTGATTGCTACCGTCTCGTTAAAGACAACCGTGTTTATTGCGTGAAGCGGCCCAAGAAGGACATGCGCGATTCGGAGGCCTATATGAACCTGTTTCGCAAGGAATTTGAGATGGGCAATGCATTGAATCATCCCAGCATTGTACGTTATGTGTCCTATGACGAAGACGAGCAAGGTGCATACATCCGAATGAACTTCGTGGAAGGCAACAACCTGGAGGAATTCATAGCCCAAAACCCTGACTACTTTAAGGATAAAAGACATCGAAAACAATTTTGCGATGAGTTATTATCCGCCATGTCTTATATTCACAGCAAAGGGATGCTCCATTTGGATCTGAAGCCACGCAATATCCTCATCACCAATCAAGGGCATCATGTAAAGCTCATCGACTTGGGCTTTGGATGGAGCGAGAGCTATCTGCATGACTTGGGTTTCACCCGTGACTACTGTGCGCCAGAACAGCAGGCCGCCAAGACCGAATTGTTCAGTCCCGCCACCGACATCTATGCATTGGGCAAAATCCTGCAAAGGTTTGGTTTGGCAAAAGATTCCGTAGTGCAACGCTGTTTGAAAGACGACCCTAAGGAGCGTTATCAAAGCGTTGATGAATTGGGAAAGGCCATGCAACGTGGCGAAACAGTAAGAATCGCCTCGAGAGTAGGGCTGGGATTGGTGATCGTGCTTCTTATAGGGGCTATCGTTTGGCTGGTGGGCTTCAGGGAGAAGCCCTTACCACCTTCTCCAATGCTAGAAGGAGCCCTCAACGGACTGTTCACCATTAACGAGGCAGGCGACCAAGTGGTTTTCTCGAAAGGAAATTTACAATATCAAGCTTCCACCAACACTTGGAGGTTTGCCGAACACCAATGGGACTATGTTGGCAACGATTCGGTGGGCACCGTTTATTTCAATGGCATTAAAAGCAGCAACCAACAAGCTTCAGCCCATTATGAAGGTTGGATCGACAAGTATGGATGGGGAACCAGTGGCTACAACCATGGAGCCGATTGTTATCAACCCTGGCCTTGCGAGACAGACCAACAATACGCCCATGCTGCATACGGCTGTGACTCATGCAGTTTATACGAGCAAACCGGACAGGCCGATTGGGGCTACAACGCCATCAGTAACGGGGGCAACCAAGAACATCTGTGGCGCACGCTGACCTCAGCTGAATGGAAATATCTATTGGGCAGACGCGAGTCCCTTTCTGGGTTGCGTTATGCAAAAGCTGTGTTAAATGGCGTATATGGCCTCATCATCTTTCCCGACCGATGGGAAGAAGGTCTCTTTGAGGTGAATAAGGCAAACGACGTTACGTCCAGTTACGACAGTAACCTCATCTCTGCGCAAGAATGGGAAAGTGTGTTTGAAGCTAACGGTGCCGTCTTTCTGCCCGTGGTTGAGATATCCACATTCACTGAGCCGGGATGGGAAATCATGGGTTACTACGGCTCATATTGGTCGTCCACCCGTGTCAAGCCTTGGCTTTGTTATCAGATGGACTTCAACGACGAGATGTTGTTTTCCGAAAAAGGATGGTATTCACACGCCCGAGCTGCCGTGCGGCTGGTGAGGGATAAGGAATAAGAAGAAAAGCAGAGACAGCTACTTTTCCAGGATTTCACTGGTCACTAACGGTGAATGAAAAGATCCACCATCCAACAACTCAATATGGAAGCGTTTTGTTTCCTACTCCGATTCCGAGTGTCTTGCTTTCATTCGAAATGTATAAGTATCCACAGCCTGGGTACAAATGACTGAGAGTGCCTTGCCAGCCATTGATAGTATAAATGGCAAAACCTCCATCTTGTGATACGATTTTGTCGCCCGTAGAGGCAGCAACGCTAATGGCCTCGCTGATGGGTGAGGGTTGTGTCCCTAAGAAGCCAAACCAGTTGACGCCTGGCTCGATAGTGACTGTAGCAGATTCCAAAGGTGTGCCACTGAGATTTAATGTGCAAGCTGCGTTGGTTTTAATCCTATACATGGCTCCTGCCGTTGCCTCACCGCTGGCAGGACCTTGCTTTGACAGGATTGTCACAAATGCATTACCGATAGCAGCTTCAACGGCTTCGATGCTAATAGCCACGGTAGGAGCCCACCAGGTCCAACCCAAGGCAAGCTCCGAGGTCTGTGTAACAGCACCAATAAAATTAAATTCACATGGGTCAAGCCATCCTCCATAGCCATCCTCGGTGAAAATCACACTTTCTGGAGGCGTTAGTTGTAGCTCAACACCTTGACTATGGTCATACAGCCTAAAACTCAACTGATGGCCGTTTTCTCCATATACATTGACGTCGGCAATGTAACGATGCGTGATGAAGAAGTCGGCTGCAATGGCCGATCCACGACATTCGTCGCCGCAGAAAATACCCAGTTCCAACTGATCAGAGTATTGCTCGACACCGTTAATCAAGATGACACCACGAATCGTTGTAGACTGTGAATACCACCCTTCGGGAATGGGTGTCCAATGATTGGTAATTACAGCAGAAGATGAGGTAAAATTAAACACGCAAGGGTCGAGCCATTGGCCATAACCATCCTCGGTGAAGACCACGTTTTCCGGTGGAGTTAGCTCAAGCTCCTTCCCTTGGCTATGGTCATATAGCCTGAAACTCAGCTGATGGCCATTCTCACCATACACATTTACGTCGGCAATAAAACGGTGTGTGATGAAAAATTCCGCAGCAATGGCCGAGCCACGGCATTCGTCACCGCAGAAAATACCTAGTTCCAACTGATCAGAATACTGTTCAACGCCATTGATCAGGATGACTCCCCGAATCGTTGTGGACTGCGAATACCATCCTTCAGGTATCGGTGTCCAATGGTTGGCAAGTAACATACCACTGGTCAGGCAGGCAACCAATAATATGATTATTCTTTTCATTTCTCCTTAATATTTAATCAGTTTGCTTGTAACGATTTCGTTATTGGTTACTATACGAAGCAGATAGGTTCCGTTGGCACAATCATTCAAATTAATCTGCATTCTGTCACCTTTCATCTCCTTTGCAATAACCACCTGTCCGTAAACATTAGCGACCTCTATCCTGCGAATGCCTGAGCCTTCAATATTGAAGACATCGTTTGAAGGATTGGGATAAACAGAAACGTGTTGGAGTTGTTGGTCGTTTGTCCCCAATGTGCCAAAATGAAGCGTGGTGGGATCGGTTAATGAACCAACTAAACCGTCGCTGGTGTAGGTCATGCTCTCTTGGGAATAGCACTCTGTTTGCCCATCGGACAACACAAAACCAATCGGTTCCTCAGTGTCTCCAAAAACAAGCAGGAAAGCTACATAGCGGTCCATGGGTTCCACATACATCAGCCTGACACTGCCACGGCATTCGTTTCCAACAAATGCAGCTAACTCGAAATCATCGGAGCGCAATTCTTCGTCGTTTATTTCAACAACGGCGGTAATAAGCATATTGTTGGCGTAATTGTCAACCATAGGCTCAAACAGACTGCTCTCCGCAACTGCTTTGGCCTCCCCGTTGCGACCACTTTGGAATGTAAGTGTCTTAGAAGAACTACTGTTTGACTTGTACATATAACCCTGGCCGGGCTCTAAGATGGCCAATGTACCGTACCACAAGTTGTATTCGCCAGTCGAAAGGTAAGTAGTTGAGCCACCACGTCCTTTGATGACGTCGTTAGCTTCAGGCGTGAAGCCGCTCATGGCCGTCTCAACACTCAGGCTTTGGCTACTGGGGAATCCAATCCAGTTCCATCCGCTATTGATGGTGATAGGATGATCGCCCAAATCAGCAGCATCACCGACGACTGTGGCATTACAAGCTGAATTGGTGCGAATCTTGTACATTTGTTCGTTGTTGATGCTATTGAGCGACCCATACCAATACACGTTGCCTTCATACTCAATTCGGTCGACGCTTGCATTCTTGCCTTGGATGCGTATGCCAGAGGCACCTAGGCTGTTTTCAAGCATTTCCAGACCGTTGATGCCTTCTTGTTCGATGAAAGTACTCCACCAATTCCAGCCTTCAACGAGTGAACGGTTGTGCACAATTTGGAAATGGGCCACATAAGAGGCTGCTTCTGCCACTGTGAAACTGAATGTTGGATTGGTGGAAACCTCAACATCGTTCAGTGTCCAATAAGCAAATTGATACCCTTCATTGGCTGTTGCAGTTAAAGTGCAAGGGGCTCCAATCGCGTAATTTCCTTCACCAGTAACAACGCCAGCGTCTTCAGGGTCGACAGTTGCACTGATTTCAACCAAAGAAGTGAAGTTCAAAGCAAGAGGATCCATCCACTCGCCGTAGCCATCTTCAGTAAAGATAACACTCGCAGGAGGAGTATAATTAAGTTCTGTGCCCAGGCTGTGGTCGTACAATCTGAAACTTAACTGATGGCCGTTCTCACCATACACATTCACGTCGGCAATAAAACGGTGTGTGATGAAAAATTCCGCAGCAATGGCCGAGCCACGGCATTCGTCACCACAGAAGATACCTAATTCCAATTGATTGGAAAATTGTTCTACACCATTGAAAAGGATAACGCCTTTGATGGTGGTGGATTGTGAATATAATCCTTCGGGTACTGGAGTCCAGTGATTGGTGATGGCTCCCTGTATCTCAAAGTTGGCAATGTAGGTGGCAGCTTCCATAACCGTAAAAGTATAGGTAGCATTGGAGCTAACCACAGCATCGTTCTTCATCCAATTAACGAATGTGTAGCCTTCATTTGCTGCAGCTGTCAATGTGCACGAAGAACCTTCTTCATAACTACCTGCACCTGTCACCGTACCGCCATTAGTAGGATTGGCCGTTGCCGTAATGACATAGGTGTTTGCCTGATTGGAAACGAAGTTCGCCTGCAAAGTCCTGTCACTATTCACAGTAAAGGAATATTGGGTTTCTGTCGATACCTGATTGCCGCTCTCTGTCCAATTCACAAAGGTGAATCCTTCGATGACCGTGGCGATAAGCGTACAAGTGGTGCCATTACCATATGTGCCTGCGCCCTGCACCGTGCCACTCTCAGCAGGATTCACCGTTGCGGTGATGGTGTATGTGATTTCTGAAGAATAAGCATTGATATTGGTTAAGTCTCCGTGATTGGGTACTCTGAAGCCTCTTGTCGGCCCTTCGTCGCCCATCGTTTCGCGCATGTTGACCATGTGATTTCTGCCATGCACTGGTGCAAAAGTGAGCGTGCCACCTGCTGAAGCCATCACCAAGAAGCCTTCACCTGGATGAATGGGGTCGGCAGCAGCATATGGCACCAGACCGCCACTGTCACTTATCCTGTAATAGGTCGTCAACGGGGTGCCGTTGAGTTTCACATCGCCAATATTAAGATTGTTCGTGTATGGGTTGCCAACAAGGGTATAGCCTGCCAATGGGCTACCTTCGTAGGTCACAGGCACACTGAAATCGGCATTGGAAGCGTTGATTTGGCCTACAAAGGTTACTGTTTGTTGCGCCTGGTTGGCATACAAATAGCCTTGGGTTGGCTCAAGCAGTGAGAACCCGTTTTCACTCATCTTCTCGTTCATCCAATAATGGGTGGGCTCGCTGTAGTAAAATAAATCATAGGTTCCAGTGGCGATTGTGCTGGTTTCTGTGCCTTCATAAATGGGCGTACCCAAAACGAACCAGTTATCGGTCTCGGCACTGTAGCCATTGACATTGCGCTGCACGGTTCCGTATGCATTGCTGATGGGATTCACGAGTTGAGCACCATCAGTGATGATCAACTGCGAGGGTTGCAAGGTACCAATACCATAAGTGGTGGTCAAGGTCTGGCCACTGTTGATGGTCAAGGCATCATTCAGGTTCAAGACATAAAGATGAAGCACTTCGGCTGGCATATCCATGTGGCAGTTGCTGTTGACGCACACCACATCGTTGGCCGTGGGCAATTCGAATGCATACCAGTTTTGCGTGTCGGACCATGAGTCGTTGCTCAATTGGTCAAAGACAAACTGCTCTTTATAGTTGGTGAACGAGCTCCATCCCGTGGCGGCTTGGTAGGCGGGAATCTTGGCATAAGGCACATGCACGGGGATGGTATATGTCATGTTGTTGAACGAAGTGCTCTCTGCCGTTGGTGGTGTCGGGAACTCGGAAATCAGGTTCGAGAAGGCACTGCAGTTTCTGAATGCGTATGCGCCTATTGACGACACCGAACGGCCTATAATCAAGGCGCCTGTAAATCCCGTGCAATCGGCAAAGGTGTACTGGTTGATGGTGGAGATGCCACTGCCGATGACCAACGAGCCATCGAAATCGTGGCAATCGTAGAAGGCGTATTCGCCCACCGAAGTCACAGCATTGGGCAACACCAAATCACCGGGGATGCTGCTGCATTCATAGAATGACTGTACACCAATGCTCGTCAAGACATTCGGAAACAAGAGCTTGTTGCTGATATTGGAGCTGCCTTTGAATGCATAATTGGGAATGGTGTGCACGTGTTTCCCAATGTTCAGGGTAAGTATTGATGGAACTCCCGAAGCATTGATGTTGGTGCTGAAAACGGAATAATACACGTAAGGTGAAGAGGTCGTGCCTGAGCCCGTGCGTGTGTACATTTGAGTGCAGTTCACGGCGTTGTAATTGACCGTTTGTAACAAAGGACAATACCAAAATGCGTACTGACCAATGGCGCTGACGCCTTCACCAATAGTCAAAAGCGGACTCCTGAAGCCGAAGAAGGCGTATGTGCCGATATAAGTGGTGGCGTTAGGGATGATGATGTCGCTTGTGGCATTGACACTATTGCGGAAGGCATAGTCGGGAATCCTCGTCACATTCTCGCCAATGTTTAAAGTGATGATGGGCGTTTGGCCGCCATCGGTTGTGCCGCTATTGAATACGGAATATTGTGAATTGGTGTTCATCGAAGTGCAATTTGTTGCATTGAAATGTACCGTCTGAATTGCTGGACAATTCCAAAAAGCGCTGCCTCCGATAGTAGTTATGCCTTCGCCAATAGTCAGTTCTGCCAGGTTGCTACAACCATAGAAGGCAGATCCTCCAAGAGAAGAGAGGGCATTATGCAGGTTCAAATGACCACTGAAACCGCTGCAATCCTCAAAAGCGTTGTTGGCAATGGCCAAGACGGAATTGGGAATCACCAAGGTGCCGTTCAGACCGCTGCAGCCGTGAAAAGTGTATTGTTCGATTTGGCCGAGCGAATTGCTCAAGGTCAGTGTACCGTCAAAACTGCTGCAATCGTAGAAGGCGTATTGACCTATATTGCTTACCGTGTTGGGTATCAGTAACGAACCCGTCAAGCTGCTGCAGTTATAGAACGCATATTGCCCGATGTTGATTAAACCGTTGGGTAATGGTAATTCGTTGTCGATGCTAGGGCTGTTGTAGAATGCATAGTCAGGGATGTTGGTCACATTATTGCCAATCGTCAGTGCTGTGATGGGTGTTATCCCTCCATTGCTCGTCCCATTGTTGAAAACGGAATAGGAACCATCAGTATTCATCGTTGTGCAGTTCAGCGCATTGAAGTTGACCGTGGCCAACGATGGACAGTTCCAGAAACCATGGCCTCCAACTGAAGCAACACCTTCACCAATCGTCAAGGCGGTGATGTCTTCACATCCATAAAATGTGTATTGTCCGATTGTTTGTGTTGTGTTCGGAATGATCAAGTTGCCCGTGAAGCCACCGCTGTGGAATGCATATTGGCCTATATTCAACAAACCTTCGGGAAGAACAAGATTATGCGCAGCATTGGGACTATTTCTGAAAGCGTAATCTGGAATGTTGGTTACATTAGCTCCGATATTCAACGTTGTGATGGGCGTAGCGCCGCCATCGGTTGTGCCGCTGTTGAAAACAGAATAATAGACATACGGAGAGGAAGAAGTCCCTGAACCAGTTCTAGTGTGCATCGTTGTACAGTTCACCGCATTGAAATTGACCGTGGCCATCACTGGGCAGTTCCAGAAGGCTTGTTGCCCGATGCTGGCTATCCCTTCGCCTATGGTGAGCGATGGGACGTGAGTGCACCCTGTGAAGGCATAGTCCCCAATGGTTATCACCGAATTAGGTAAGTTCACTGCCGTCTGAAGTGCCGAGCAGCCATAGAAGGCATAATCCCCTATGGTCTGAAGGCCTTCGCCTTGAATGATCATCTGCACCATGCTGTTGCAATTGTAGAAAGCATAGTTGCCAATCTCGTTGACCGAAGCGGGGATGACCAAACGCTGGTAGATGTTCTCAGCATCCTTGAAAGCATAATTGGGAATGCGTTGCACGCTGTTTCCAATGGTGACACGCGCCAGTGCCGGTGCACCGCCCGATGCATCGCTCGAAAACACGGAATAAAACACATAAGGCGAGGACGTGGTTCCCGAACCAGTACAGGTGTACATCATGTCGCAATTGATGGCATTGTAGTTCACCGTTTCCAAGTTGGGGCAGTTCCAAAAAGCCTTGGTGTTGATATAATTAATATTGGTGCTAATTGTAACTTGTGTTAATCCCGTACAACCATAAAACGCTTGACTCCCGACCCCTTTCACGGTATATGTTACACCTTGGTATTCCACTGTTTCTGGTATTACCATATTGCCTATAGGTTGGTCGAAACCCGCCCAAGGTGCTGAGCTGGAGTTACCTGGATAGACAACTTCAACATAATGATTGACCACGTCGGTAACTTTATAATAAAGTGTATGACCTGACGGACAAATTGATGAAAAGTCAATAACCACTTCAACAAAATTGGTGAATTCATTCCAACCAGTTGCGTTTTGATATGCACTGATACTTCCTATTGGAATATAAACAGGAATATCTTTGCTAACAGACAAAAACGAATATGAGTTAAGAACGGGGGGAGTAGGATTTTGAGAGATTATTTGAGCAAGGTTATTGCAATTACAAAAAGCAGAGTAACCTATGGAATAGATAGTATAAGGTATAGTTAGAGATGTAAGGCAATTAGCATTACAAAAAGCATAAGACCTGACTTGAGAGATATTGTCTGGAATATTCGCATTTGTCACTAATTCATTGCCAAAGTAAAGGTTATGAGTTTGAGCTACGGGATTACTGTAAAAACCACTGAATTCAATATTACACCATTGTGATATACTACCAAGAAAAAAAACTGTATCCAAATTGTCGCAATCTCCAAAAGCATTATTCCCAATCATTGTAATAGAATTAGGTAGTGATATTGATGTCATGCTAAAACAGGATTGGAAAGCACTCTCCCCAATATTGGTTATCGATGAGGGAATATGGATTGAAGTCATTCCAGTACAGGCCCTAAAAGCACTTATTCCAATACTGGTTACCGTTGAAGGAATGGTAACAGATGTAATTCCCGAACAATTGTATGAAGAGCCATCGCTAAAATATCCTCCATCAAAAGCATGGTCTCTTATGCTAGTAACCATGTATATATTTCCAAGGTTTTCGACTTGCGATGGAATTATGATGTCGCCAACTGGCCTTGTATAAGTAAACCAATATAAATAGTATGAGCCATCCTTCTCTCTCTTAGGATACGTCACTTGTACTTCTTTGGTGCTTGAATTTGTAATCTTGTAGTATAGCGTTTGCCCACTGGGAGCAACCGAAGAGAAGTCAAAATCGATGGCGAAGGCATTTGAGATGCCCATGCTCAACAAAAGAAGGAGCAGGGCAGCTTTTAATATTTTTTTTGGGGTGTAGACGGTTATTGTCATAATGTTGATATTTTAGATTTATTTTGTCGATATTAAAACAATTCTTTCATACGCTCCAATTCTGCACGAGCTTTAGGGTTGAGTTCTATTAATTCTTCATCATGAGTATTGTTTGATTGGGGGAAAAGTTCATTCTCTTTTTCTTTTTTGGGAGAAAGCAACTCACCGTCCTCATTCTTTTTCGAAGGAGAAATGAGCACGGTTTCGACTTTTTCTTTTGGCAACAGTGAGTTGTCTTCCATTAATTGTTTTTCTGTTTTCTTCATTTCTTTCTTTTTTTGTTGCTTTTCTTGTTCTTTGTTTTCTTCGTTTAATTGTCGGGCACGTTCTTGAGCTTTTTGCTCCATTTTATAAACCACTTTGGGTAAAGGGATATACTCTTTTTTGGCTTCATCCCATTTTGCGACTTCATAATAGCCGTCGCCTCTAGGTTGGCTAACAAACTTTTGCATAGAAATGTCGTTTATATTCATAATTGTTGTCTTTTACGTTATTATTCACCTTGCAAAAATACAAGCAATTTCCATGCAAACAAATTAATTATTTGATATTCAACATGTTAATAATCCGAAATGGATACAGATATTGTATCCAAAATGGATAATTCAAGAGAAAAATGGATGAAATGGATAAAAAATCGGTAGAAGAAATTCGTTCCTCTTCCAATTTCTTCAAGCAACAAATCGGCTATTCTTCAACCTCAGCAAAAAGATCTTTGACGGTGATTTCGCCATGTACCAATGAGGAACGTATTCCTTTCGACAATCCTATTGGAGTAACAAAAGTGATGACAACACCTCTTTTTACACCAGTTTGCTCCATAAAGAGGCTCTTACGCTCGAGCAACCTCTGTTCGTATGCTTTGGTGATGGTATAGGGTATTATTTTTTTGTCCAAATCGATAAAAAAAACATGGATTTGGACGAAAATCGTCATTTTTTTGTCCAAATGTATGGTAAAAATAATGGATTTGGACAAAAAACGAGTGTGAAAACTTATTCCAGCAAACCATTGACTACCGAAGAAACACTTTTGGCAGATGAGATTGTAACATTTTCATTCTCATAAAATAATTATCATTTATGAGAATTGCTCCTTTAAATATGCCAACAGCCCCTCACACCCCTCCAACACATCAACCCAAGTAGCCTCAAAATCGCCCGTGTACCACGGATCAGCAACGTCGCCAAGTCTGTGAGTGTAGTCCATTAATAGACTGATTTTGTGGTCGATATCTTCGCCAAACATCCTCTTCAAGTTGCGCAAGTTGTTGCGGTCCATAGCGATGATATAATCGTAATAGGCATAGTCCTGTCGCGTCATCTGGCGGGCGGTCTTGCCTGCGCAGCCGATGCCGTGCTCAGCCAGCTTGCGCCGCGCTGGCGGATAGACGGGATTGCCGATTTCTTCGGTTGAAGTCGCCGCAGATTGTATCTCATATTGGTCACTCAAACTCGCCTCTGCGACGAGGTGTTTCATCACAAATTCGGCCATGGGACTGCGGCAGATGTTGCCGTGACAGATGAAGAGGATCTTTATCATGTTGAAGTATTGAATTGTTGTGCTGACGCGGAACTTCAGGTTATAGTTCTTTTTTGTCACAAAACCTACAAAACTATCAAAACTTGTTTTTCAGGGGTGGGAAAGCGGCCAACTGGCCCGCTTTCCAGCGGCGACGCGGTTGCGCGCCGCTCACGCTTCTCTTTTGGGTTTTGCATGTTTTGTTGGTTTTGTGATTAACGAATTATGCGTGCAAAATTAGCAAAGATTCTCGTTTGCAAAGCCGACATATCCATTTCCAACAGATTTGCCGCAGTCTCATACACCTTTTCCACTCCAATTTCCGCCATGTCGGTTTCAAGGAAGAGATAATCCAAATCAATGAATTTGATGGATTTATGGATCCTTCTTTCAGGATGCAGCAGACTCTCGCCTACGGAAAGATAAATCCCCTGCCCGATGAGTTGCTTTATGTCCTGCTCTGTCCCGCTGAAGCCATGGACAATCCAAGGTTGTACAGCTTTGTGCTTCTTCCGCAGGGCGATGATTTCGTTATGGCTCCTCACATCATGAAGAATCATGGGCTTTTGCAAGGCTTCTGAAAGCTCGATTTGTCGCTCGAAAACGGCAACCTGTCGTTCAAAACTCGCCTTGTGTATCTTGTCCAGACCCGCCTCGCCAAGGGCAAGGACATTTGGTGATTGAAGCCGTGCTTCTAACAAAGAAAGTGCTTCTTCTATTTGAAAATCAACATTATCCAATGCCCACGGATGAATGCCGTAACTGAAAAAACCATGCTTGGGACAAGGCTGGTTCAAGTCCAGATTGACGATTTGGATTAGATTGTCGCCAGACTTCAATGTATGGGTGTGTATGTCAACGAAAGGCAGGGTCATTATGGCGCAAAAGTAGCAAAAATCCAAAAAGTGTCAAAGCGAGGGTTTTAATCCGTAATTTTGCGGCCTCTTAGAAACCGGTCTATGGGATTGAATAAGTCAACACTTACGGGGCACCTCGCTTGTTTTGGTGCCTACTGCATCTTCGGGTTCAACATCGTTTGCTGCAAGAACATCTCTAATGCGCATGTGATGACCCCCATGGACTTGCTTTGCTTTCGCGCGGCGGGTGCCACGCTGTTGTTTTGGCTGGTGTCGCTCTTCATGCCCAAAGAGAAGGTGCCGATGAAGGGCATGCTGCAAATCTTTGTGGCTTCCATGCTCGGACTGTTCCTCACCCAATGGAGTTTCTTGAAAGCCATCACCATGACGACCTCCATCGACACGAGCATCACCAACACCTGCACCCCCATCCTGACCATGATTGTGGCGGCCCTCGTCTTGAAGGAGCCTATCACTTTCAAGAAGGTGGGTGGCATTTTGGTGAGTCTGGCCGGCGTTTTGATTTTGGTTTTCAACTCGGTGGGGCTGGGTGGCGGTGCTTCCGAGACCAAGCCCTTGGGCATCGTACTCGTGGTCGTCAACGGCTTGACCTTCGCCCTTTATCTCGGCATCTTCCGCCCGCTCATCTCGAAATACAATGTGGTCACTTTCATGAAGTGGATGTTCCTGTTCACCATGCTGGTGACCGTGCCTTTCAATGTCAAGAACTTGATACACATACCTTTTGGACAGATTGAGAGCCGCGTGGCGTGGCAAATCGCTTTTGTGGTGTTTTTCGCCACTTTTGTCGCCTATTTCCTCATCCCCATTGGGCAGAAACGCTTGCGACCCACTTTGGTCAGCATGTACAATTATGTGCAGCCCATCATCGCCACCATCATCAGCATCATCATCGGTTTGGACCACTTCACCTGGAAGAAGGGTATAGCCATGGTGTTGGTTTTCACAGGCGTTTGGATCGTCAACCAAAGCCGGGCGGCGGCACCGCAAGGACAAGGTGTCTCCAAGCATTAATTGATGATAATAATTTAATTTTGTACACAACTAGCGAAAAAACATGCAACTTTTGTTGTCCATTGAGAAAGTTTATGTATTTTTGCCAAATTAGAAGCGCAAACTCTAATCTGACAAATACCAAACTATAAGCATGTATACCAGAAAGTTACAAGATAGACTTATTGAGCTTTCGAGGAACTGGAGCGTTATTTCTTTGACGGGTCCCCGTCAATCGGGTAAGACCACGCTATGCAAGATGGCGTTTCCAACCTACGATTATGTGAATTTGGAAGATATTGCCGTTAGATTAATGGTTCAGAATGATATTAAAGCTTTTCTGCTGTCGCATCGTAACGGCTTGATTGTTGACGAAGCCCAGTATCTACCGGAGCTATTTTCTGCCATTCAAGTCGTTGTGGATGAAGATAAATCATTGCGTTATGTCCTATCGGGCAGCAGCGATTTCCTCCTGATGCAAAACATCACCCAATCCCTAGCAGGGCGTGTAGCCGTCGAGCGCTTGCTCCCATTATCCATAGAGGAATTAGGCGATATCGACACTGTCGGCACTGATGAATTGATGTTTTCAGGATTCTTCCCTGGCGTTTGGGGTGATGGCAAAACACCTCAAGAGGTGTATGACAGTTATCTGACCACTTACATTGAGCGCGATGTACGACAAATCATTAACATCAAGGACAGGGCTGCTTTCCTGCGATTTGTGACGGTTTGTGCGGGACGCATCGGATGCGAGTTTAGTGCCAATAGCATTGCGGGCGAGATTGGGGTTTCGTACAAAACCATCCAGGAATGGATGAGTATCTTGGAAACCTCATATACCGCTTTCAGGCTCTTTCCCTACTATCGAAATATTGGCAAACGACTTTCAAAGACGCCGAAAATCTATTTTTATGACGTGGGATTAGCCTGCTTCTTGTTGGGAATCGAGAACCCCAATCAATTGAACCGACATCCCCTAAGGGGAGCCTTGTTTGAGAATATGGTGATATGCGACCAGTTGAAAGGCAGATACAACGACGGAAAAAGAAATAATCTGTATTTCTATCGTGACCGTTCGCAACACGAAATCGATTTGGTACAGGAATACGCCATGCAATTGCGTGCTTTTGAAATCAAGTCGGCTCAAAGCTATCATCCCGATTTCACCAAAAATCTTGAGTATTTTAGGAATTTGTATGGGGAAGATGTTATCAGCACTTGCATCGTTTATAATGGAAATTCCGAAATTGATGCTGATTTCAACGGAGTTGTCAATTATAGACATATAAACAAATAGCCATCACCTAAAAACACTACTTTTGTGCCATGGAAACGAACCTGCTGCAAACGAATATCGCCTATTTGAAGGGTGTCGGGCCGAAGAAGGCCGAAATCCTTCAGAAGGAACTGGGGGTGCATACCTATCAGGACATGCTCAACCAGTTTCCGTTCCGCTATATCGACCGCAGCCAGATACAAAAGGTGGCCTACATCAACGATGATAGCGTTTATTATCAGTTGGTCGGTACCATCTCCAACATCAAATTGATTGGTGCACCGAGGGCCACACGCGCCACGGGACTGTTCAGCGATGAGACGGGCAGCATCGAGGTGGTGTGGTTCCGGGGACTGAAATGGATCAAGAACCGTTTCAAGCCGGGCGTGAAATATGTGCTTTTCGGCAAGGCAAGTGAGTTCAATCACAACTACAACTTCGTCCACCCCGAAATCGAAGAATACGACCCCAAGGACCCGCTCATCGGTGAGGGCTTGCAAGGTGTTTACAACACCACCGAGAAGATGAAGGACCACGGCCTCGGCACACGCACCATCGCCAAACTGCAGAAACTCATCCTACAACAGGTCTACGAATATATTCCCGAGACACTACCGAAGTCCCTCATCGAGGAAAACCAACTGATACCGCGCCGCTATGCCTACTACGAGATCCATCTGCCGGCCAACAACATCGAAATCCAACAAGCCACGCGCCGACTGAAATATGAGGAACATTTCTTCTTTCAACTGAAAATGTTGCGCAACAAAATGCACCGCGAGCAAGCCATCAAGGGTCATGTTTTCGGTGTGGTGGGCGAGTATTTCAATAGTTTCTACAAAGACCATCTGCCTTTCCCGCTAACCAACGCCCAAAAGCGTGTCATCAAGGAAATCAGGAAAGACTTGGGCTCGGGGCACCAGATGAACCGCCTGTTGCAAGGCGATGTGGGTAGCGGCAAGACCATCGTCGCCCTCATGGTGATGCTCTTGGCCTTGGACAACGGCTTCCAAGCCTGCCTGATGGCACCTACTGAAATCCTGGCCACACAGCATTTTGCCACCTTGCAAGAACAATTGAAAGACATGAACATCAACTTCGCCCTGCTGACAGGTTCCACCAAAATCGCCGAGCGAAGGAAGATTTATGCAGGCCTTGCCGACGGCACTATGCAAATCGTGGTGGGCACCCACGCGCTGATTGAGAGCAAGGTGGTGTTCAAGAATTTGGGTCTGGCCATTATCGACGAGCAGCACCGTTTTGGCGTGGAGCAAAGGTCAAAATTCTATGAGAAAACCGAGATTCCGCCCCACACTTTGGTGATGACTGCCACGCCCATCCCGCGCACCCTCGCCATGACCCAATACGGCGACCTCGATGTGTCCAAAATCGATGAGCTGCCACCTGGAAGAAAGCCTGTACAGACCTATCACATCTACAATGACGACCGCTACCGCATCATGATGTTCATGAAGCAGCAGATAGCGCTTGGGCGACAGATTTATGTGGTCTATCCCTGCATCAAAGAGTCGGAAAACACGGATATGATTGCGCTTCAGGAGGGTTATGAGGCCCTGTTGCACGACTTCCCCGAGCCACAGTACAAACTCTGCGTCTGCCACGGCCGGTTGACTGCCGAGGACAAGGATTTCGAGATGCAGCGGTTCATCAACAAGAATGCGCAAATCATGGTGGCCACGACGGTCATCGAAGTGGGCGTGAATATCCCCAATGCCACGGTGATGATTATCGAAAACGCCAACCGCTTCGGCTTGTCGCAGTTGCACCAGTTGCGCGGTCGCGTGGGTCGCGGTGCCGACCAATCCTATTGCATCCTCGTCACAGATCACAAGTTGACCGCTGACGGCAAGACCCGCATGAAAACCATGTGCAGCACCAACGACGGCTTCGAAATCGCCGAGGTTGACCTCGAACTTCGCGGTCCCGGTGAGACAGGTGGCACGCGGCAATCCGGACAAATCGAAATGCTCATCGGTGACCTGCAAAAGGACGGTCCATTAATCCCCCAAGTCCGCGAGGCCGCCATCAAGCTTTTGGCCGACGACCCAAAACTCATCAAGCCCGAAAACAGGATGTTAAGGGAGCATTACAAGGAGTTGTTTGCACAGACTTTTGATTGGAGCCAGATTGGGTAATTATTCCTTCAAAACCCTTCCCGTCTTAATTTGGCCATCGGAAAGCTTTATTTTTACGACATATACACCTGAAGGCAAGCCCGACAGGTCGATGGTGGTCTTTTCTGATACA
>JAEEGG010012321.1_pt1 | contig 18473 bp, 19 predicted proteins | sample 9134161 | NCBI WGS metagenome assembly JAEEGG01 (sample SAMN16246543, study PRJNA631951) | gut metagenome | biome: gut microbiome; feature: rumen; material: CR-attached | host: Bos | place: Iran: Karaj | collected 2018-10 | reverse complement strand
ACAAGGAGAATGTGGATGATGTTCGTGAAAGCCCGACCCTCCAGATGCTTGACATTCAGGAACGCCATTTGGCTCGTCCTTTAAAGAGTTACGACCCGTTCTTCACCGACAAGGAGATTGTTCCGAACCAGATTCTGGATTTCGACCAGTTCCTCAGTGAAGTGGACATGGTGGCGATTATGGTAAAGCATGACCATATCAAGCAGAATTGGGATAAACTCAAAGGTAAGGTGATTTTGGATTGCCATAATGTCTGTCCGATCGAGGGAGTCTATCATATTTAGCTGAGTATATGAGAACTTAATTGATAGTGACTGTGTTTAAAAACGAGTAATAGTATGTCCATTTATAAAGACAAAACCCTCATGATTACCGGTGGTACCGGTTCTTTCGGTAACGCTGTACTGAAACGCTTTTTAAAAACAGACATCGGTGAGATAAGAATCTTTTCTCGTGACGAAAAGAAACAGGATGATATGCGCCATGAGTACCAGGCGAAGTATCCAGAGGTTGCGCATAAAATTAAGTTCTACATAGGAGATGTTCGTAGTCTAGAGAGTTGCCGTAGCGCGATGCCTGGTGTTGATTTTATCTTCCATGATGCTGCGCTGAAGCAAGTGCCTAGCTGTGAATTTTTCCCAATGGAAGCTGTGCGAACGAATGTTATAGGTACCGATAATGTTCTTACTGCCGCTATTGAGGCGAAAGTAAAGTGCGTGATATGCTTGTCTACTGACAAGGCTGCATACCCCATCAATGCAATGGGTATCACCAAGGCCATTGAGGAGAAGGTGGCTATTGCCAAGAGCCGTTATAGCGGCGAGACCAAGATCTGCTGCACCCGTTACGGCAATGTGATGTGCTCACGTGGTTCGGTCATCCCCCTCTGGATTGACCAGATTCGCAAGGGCAACCCCATCACCCTGACTGAGCCCAAGATGACTCGTTTCATCATGAGTCTCGAAGAAGCTGTCGATCTCGTGCTCTTCGCGTTCGAGAATGGCCAGAACGGTGACATCCTCGTTCAGAAGGCTCCTGCATGCACCATCCAGACCCAGGCAGAGGCTGTCTGCGAGTTGTTTGGTGGCAAGAAGGAAGATATTAAGGTCATCGGCATTCGTCATGGTGAGAAGATGTACGAGACGCTGCTGACCAAGGAGGAGGCTGCCAAGGCCCAGGATATGGGTAACTTCTACCGCGTACCTGCTGACAATCGCGACCTCAACTACGACAAGTATTTCAAGGAGGGCGATGCTAAGCGTGCGCTGATCGAGGAGTTCAACTCGGATAACACTCGTCGCTTGAATCTCGAAGAGACCAAGGCCAAGATCGCCTCGCTCGAGTATATCCAGAACGAGCTGAATGGTGTTCCGAATATCGTCAAGTAGTAATCAGCTGTGAGCGGTGAGCGGTGAGCTGTGAGCAATCAGCTATCAGCTGTGAGCTACGAGCAATCAGCCATGAGCTACGAGCAACTAGCTATCAGACTGGCTCAAAACACAAGGCTCAACTCTCAAAGCTCAAGGCTCAACACTCAAGGCTCAACGCTCAAGGCTCAAAGCTCACTGCTCAAAGCTCACCGCTCAAAGCTCAAAGCTCAACACTCAAAGCTCATAAACCAAGGCTCAAAGCCCAACGCTCAAAGCTCACTGCTCAAAGCTCACCGCTCAACGCCATAAACAACAATGCGTGATTTTCATAAGCTAGGAATTTGGGAACGTAGTCATCAATTTACATTAAAAGTATATGATGCGACCAAAAGTTTCCCGCAGAGCGAATTGTTTGGCCTCACGTCTCAGATTCGCAGAGCTAGTTCTTCTATACCTACGAATATTGCGGAAGGCTGCGGAAGAGCTACAAATAAAGATTTTGCTCATTTTTTGCAAATGGCAATTGGCTCAGCCTCGGAGGTTGAATACGAATTATTACTTGCTAGAGATCTGCATTATTTAAATAACGATGATTATAACATTCTCAATAAAGAGATTGTTGAAATCAGAAGAATGATCTATAAATATCAATCTGAGTTAAGATAGTGCGATGAGCAATCGGCTGTGAGTGATGAGCAATCGGCTGTGAGTGATGAGCAATCGGCTGTGAGTGATGAGCAACCAGCTGTGAGCAATCAGCTCTGAGCAATCAGCAATCAGCTGTGAGCTGTGAGCAATCAGCTGTGAGCTGTGAGCTGTGAGCAATCAGCCTGGCTCAACGCTCAACGCCCAACGCTCAAGGCTCAACGCTCAACGCTCAACGCTCAAGGCTCAAGGCCCAAGGCTCAACGCTCAAGGCTCAACGCTCAACGCTCAAGGCTCAACGCTCAAGGCTCAACGCCCAACGCGCAAGGCTCAAAGCCCAACGCTCAACGCTCAAAGCTCAAGGCTCAACGCTATATGAAATTCGAGCTGAGCATTGGAACCAACAAACTGGCTCACTGCTCATAGCTCATAACTCACTGCTAAAAAATGAATATTCTAGTTACAGGAGCGAAGGGGTTTGTAGGTAAGAATCTCTGCGCTCAGCTTAAGAACATTAGAGATGGCAAGGCACGCTGCTATGGCGACCTGGTGATTGACGAAGTATTCGAATACGATATCGACTCGACACCTGAAGAACTCGATGAGTACTGCCAGAAAGCTGACTTCGTGTTCAATCTTGCAGGTGTCAATCGTCCTAAAGACCAGAGCGAGTTCATGGCAGGCAACTTCGGCTTCGCCAGCACCTTGCTTGACACGCTCAAGAAACACAAGAACACTTGCCCCGTGATGCTCAGTTCAAGCCAGCAGGCTTCGCTCACAGGTCGTTTCGGGAATAGCGAATATGGTCGCAGCAAGAAGGCTGGAGAAGAACTCTTCTTAGAGTACGGAAAAGAGACTGGTGCAAGGGTGCTCGTCTATCGCTTCCCTAACCTCTTCGGCAAGTGGTGTCGCCCCAACTACAATAGTGCTGTAGCCACTTTCTGCAATGCTTTCGCAAACGATTTGCCTTACACGGTGAATGATCCAAGTGTCGAGCTTGAACTCCTCTATATCGATGATCTTGTGGAGGAGATGATTGCTTGCCTCAAGGGACAGGAGCACCGCTGCGACTTTGACGGTCTCGAAGTCATACCTTATAATTCTAATAAAGATCAAGAATTAGAGAATTTAAGAATTAAAGCTACCAATCGAGATGAAACCGATAGTACAAATAAAGAATTCTCTAATTCTCAAATTCTTGATGAAAAAAGAGGAAGATATTGCTACGTGCCGACAACCCACAAAGCTACACTGGGTCATATTGTAGAGCTCTTGAAGAGTTTCGCCGAGCAGCCTAAGACATTGATGATTCCCGAGATTCCTGCAGGCAGTTTTGCCAAGAAACTCTATAGCACCTACTTGAGCTATCTGCCCTACGAGAAGACTGCATTCCCATTGAAGATGAATGTCGACGCACGTGGATCGTTCACCGAGTTGGTTCACACCCTCAACTGTGGCCAAGTCAGCATCAATATCAGCAAGCCAGGCATCACCAAAGGACAGCATTGGCACCACACGAAGTTCGAGCAGTTCATCGTTGTGAAAGGTCATGGACTTATCCAGCAACGAAGCCTCTCCCAACCCTCCCCTCAAGGGAGGGCTATTGCCTCGTCCCAAGTTCCTCCCCTTGAGGGGGAGGCTAGGAAGGGGCTTTCTCCCCTTGAGGGGGAGGCTAGGAAGGGGCTTTCTCCCCTTGAGGGGGAGGCTAGGAAGGGGCTTTCTCCCCTTGAGGGGGAGGCTAAGAGGGGGCTTCCCATCTACCACACTGCTGATCCCACTACATATAATGTATTGAAGGAGAATTCTGAAAAAATGCGAAAGAACCCCACAGAGGCAGAAGCAGCTATGTGGGAGATGCTGAGAGGGAAAAACCTTGATGTAAAGTTTCGTAGGCAGCATATCATAGGTGAGTATATAACAGACTTTGTCTGTCTTGATAAACAATTGGTAATAGAGATCGATGGCGGTTATCATAACGAACCAGAGCAGCAACAACTAGACAAGCAAAGGACAGACTTCTTACAGTCCATCGGATTCAGTGTTTTGCGCTTCTCAAACGAAGAAGTAATGTTTAAGTCGGATGAGACTCTTAGTATCATCAGAAATGCCCTCAAGCATCTCACCCCTCCCCTTGAGGGGGAGGCTGGGAGGGGGCCGGTACTGAATTGGTTCGTATCTGGTGACCACATCCAGGCTGTCCATATGCTCCCTGGCTACACCCACAACATCATCAACCTCAGCGACACTGAAGATCTCGTCACGGTGATGTACTGCAACGAAATCTTCAATCCTAATCGCCCCGATACTTTCTTCGACCCAGTCTAATAATCTTTTTATCAAGAATTAGAGAATTAAAGAATTACGGCTTGGTCTATCTGTAATATTCCAATTCTAGATAAGAAATTAAGGTCAAGAATTAGAGAATTAGAGAAAACAGCATGGGCCGAATAAAATACAATTCTCAAATTCTCCAATTCTTGATAAAAAAAGATCTAGAATTAGAGAAAGGGGTTGACCAAGATAATAATAATTCTCAAATTCTCAAATTCTTGATAAAAAAGAGATAAAGAACGAGGGACAGCTAAATAAATTCTCTAATCCTCAAATTCTTGAAAATAATTAGATGGCACTGATTTATTCTGAACTGAGTAAAAAGATCCTTGGTCTCGCAATGCAACTCCATCGAGAGATGGGTTGTGGATTCAAGGAGAAGGTTTATCAAGACGCTTTTGAAGTATTACTTATCGAGAATAAAATAGAATACGAGAGAGAGAAACATATAGATCTTGTCTTTCATGGTGTCAAACTTGAACATGACTATTTCTATGATTTCTTGATTGAGGATAAGATAGGTGTAGAACTAAAAGCGTTTCCCGAGATTGTCGGTGAATTTGAAGCCCAGATAATAAACTACCTTCACGTGAGCAATCACAAGTTGGGGTTATTATTGAACTTCGGGACCACTAGCCTTGAATATCGATGGTATCCTAACGAGTGGCACTATCGCGACAAGGCAAGCATAGGATAGATTAAAAGATCAAGAATTAGAGAATTAGAGAAAGCTGCTAGGCCAAGCAATAATTGTTCTTGAATTCTCAAATTCTTGATGATAAACAAGGTCTAGAATTAGAGAAAACAATCTGGTCCCAAATATTAATTCTCTAATTCTCCAATTCTTGATAATAAAAACAAGAAACAAGACAAGCGATAGCAAAATAAATTCTATAATTCTCTAATTCTTGATAAAAAAAAATCATGATGGAAAAGCAACCAAAATACGATTATAGCGATGTGCGCTTCAAGAACAATGGCAAATTGAAGCTTATCATCATCGTCGGCACACGTCCCGAGATCATCCGTCTCGCAGCAGTGATCAACAAATGCCGCAAGTATTTCGACGTCATTCTGGCCCATACAGGTCAGAACTACGACTACAACCTCAATGGCATCTTCTTCAAGGACCTGAAGCTTGAGGCTCCCGAAGTGTATATGGATGCAGTAGGTGATGACCTTGGCGCTACCTGTGGCAACATCATCAATTGCGCCTACAAGCTCTTCGTGCAGACCAAGCCCGATGCAGTGCTTGTGCTTGGCGACACCAACAGCTGCCTCAGTGTAATCGGTGCCAAGCGCCTCCACATCCCAATCTTCCACATGGAAGCAGGCAATCGCTGCAAGGATGAATGCCTCCCCGAGGAGACCAATCGTCGCATCGTCGACATCATCAGCGATGTCAACATGGCCTACAGCGAGCATGCTCGTCGTTACTTGGCTGACTGCGGTCTTCCCAAGGAGCGCACTTACGTCACAGGTTCACCTATGGCTGAAGTGCTCCACCAGAACCTTGCAGAGATTGAGGCCTCCAATGTCTTCGACAAAATCAACTCACAGCTCAAGGCTCAAGGCTCACAGCTTCACCTTGAGAAGGGCAAGTACATCTTGTTGTCGGCACATAGAGAAGAGAACATCGACACTGAGAAAAACTTCTTCTCACTCTTCAATGCCATCAATGCCATGGCTGAGAAGTACAATATGCCCATCCTCTACAGCTGTCATCCTCGCAGCCGCAATCGTCTTGCTGCTTCTGGCTTCCAGCTCGATCCACGTGTCATCCAGCACGAGCCTCTCGGCTTCCACGACTACAACTGCCTCCAGATGAATGCCTATGCCGTCGTCTCTGACTCTGGTACACTCCCCGAAGAGTCTTCGTTCTTCACCAGTGTCGGTCATCCCTTCCCTGCAGTGTGCATCCGCACCTCTACCGAGCGCCCCGAGGCCCTCGACAAGGGTTGCTTCTTTATCGCAGGCATCGACGAGAAGTCCCTCCTCCAGGCTGTCGAGTGTGCAGTGGATATGAACAACAATGGCGATCACGGACTGCCAGTACCTGACTATACTGACGAAATAGTTTCGACAAAGGTGGTCAAGATCATTCAGAGCTACGTTGGCATTGTCAACAAGATGGTTTGGCGCAAGTTCTAAATAATATGCTTATAGATCAGAAATTATTGGATGAGATGACAGAGAAGGCGAAGAATTCGCCTAGGCTTCGTGCAGCATACGACCTTCGTACAACGCCCAAAGACAACAGTCAGCGCATCCTCAATGCGGTAGAGCCTGGAACGGTGCTGCCGATTCATCGACACAGAACGACCACTGAGACCATCGTCGTGCTTCGTGGAAGAGTGCGTCAAAACTATTACAATGAGCAAGGCGAAATTACCAATTCATTCGAATTGGCACCTTTGTCGGGCATCGTTGGCATGAGTGTTCCCGTGGGCCAGTGGCACGCACTGGAATCTTTGGAATCGGGCAGTGTGATACTTGAGACAAAGGATGGAGCCTACGCTCCCATCACGGCTGAGGATGTGCTTTCGGTATAATCTTGTCCAATAGGCTAATTACAATTAGAGCCGGCATCAATGAGCAAGTTCATGATGTCGGCTCTGATCTTTAATCAAATTCTGTTTATTCTGGAATAGGTCGAAAGTAAGGTGGTATTCTATTAAAAAGACGAAAAATGGATTTCTGAAGATGGAACTGCTCAATAGCAGTTCTGATGCCTTGTTTTGAAGTGTCAACTGAAAGCGAGCTTTCCGTCGCCCCTTCTAACCAACCCATCACCCTCTGGGCTTTCATCTTCATAAATCAAAAATCGTTTCACCGAAAAATACTGAAATATCTTTGTTCGCTCAAGATCTAACCCCCACTGATTAGGGCAGAACTGAGTCCAGAATGCATCAAGTAAAGGAAGGATAATGACCCATCAGCTTATCACATATATGAATTTGTAAGTAACTTATTCTTTTTGTTTTTCGGATAGAGGAGCGTTCCACTACCACCTGCAATACTATTCCTTACTTGAATTTTGAGTTATGTTATTTCTGTAATGGCAGGCCCACTATTTGTATTGAACCTTTTTGCAATTACGAGAGATTCCTGATAAGAGCCTGTCTCCTCTATATCTGGAGCTTCCAGTCTGTGTGGAAGTCCTCTCTACTCCATCGCGGCTACGCCTGTGAATAATAGCAGGAACTGCTATACTATCTTAACATTCTTTCAATAAATGAACGTTTCCCTTTCATTAAATGCCGGAATCCATGTAACCTTCTAGAGAAATCACTTCATGTCAATGTGTATACTCTACCCTACTATTAATAGATGCAACTTTGCCATGACTTAAACTGTTCTGAAATTCGTATAAGGAGCAAAGTCATAGTCCTCATCCTTGGAAAGAATTACGCTCTTCATTGCTCGGTAGGTCATATCGGCTTTGCGTCTTTCATATATCTGCCCATTATTATTAGTATATTGTAAGATACGTTTCCACTGCTCCAATGTAAAATCCTTTAAAAATGGTCCAATAAGGTTGTCGTATCTCCAGTCTGCCTGATCAAAACTTCTACTGTCGCCATATCGCTCAATATTGAAATCAAGGGATTCAGCTTGACTGACATTGTCGCGTAGATAGTCACTCAAATAAAGAATGGTATTACCCTTTTGAGGTTTCGACTTCCTTATATGATCCAAAGGATTAACAGCATGGAAGATGGCAAGTGCCTTCAAGTCTTCACTACTATTGATACTTGTCATTATTCTTATTCTACCATCTTCTGGTAAATGATCATAAAACTCTATATGTATATTGACATATTTGATAAAGAGCCTGAGTAAATCATCATTATCTATTGCTACATGTTTTGCAAAAAAACAACTATCCTTATCAAAACGATCAATAAAATGCGCGCCAAACTCGTCACCCATTATCATAAGCGCATCATAGTTTACCACTCTATTATCATCACATTCTTCGTTCGACAGATAAAAGACAAGCTTCCAAAGCGATTTGAACAGACTATAGAACAACGTCACATCCTCATATTTGTCAAAATAACGTGCCTTAAGGTAACGTTTCAAGTTATCAATAGTCACCATCTGGTCTTTGACTGTTGCCAGATCATCAAGAAAAACTTCTATGAAATCCTTAGAATTCAATGCAGGTCGAGTCAGTATCTCACGGAGCATATTCACAATATGACCTAACACTATCTCGCTTGAAGGCTGATATAGCTCACGATTCCCCTTCATCGCTGGGTGGGCACACAGATGTCTTAGTTTCTGCAAAGACTCAAAGTTACTATGGCTGGCTGCATCCAGTATCTTGTGGGCATCCCAACATTTCTTGGGCAATGAGGTTTCCCAATCAGGAGAGGTAGGGTTCTGCTCCCAATGAGCCTCTACCTCATCAAGGATTTGTTGTGCACGTGTATCGTTGAACTCAGATGATAACTTCTCAAGTTTGTAAATCATATCGCAGATAACGGTAGCGTATAACATAACCACAGCGGATCGCAGGTTCCCACTATAGTAGCAACTCAGCACTTCTTTGAAATGCTCAGTTGTGCGATACTCTTGGATTTGTCCCTTTAGTTTTTCTACAATAGGATTATTCATAAAAGATAATCGGATATTTATTTCGGATAACTGTTCCTGATAGCAACGGCTTCATCACACCAATTGCTCAAGTTGTCATATATATACTGATAGACATTGTTGCTATATGAATAAGGCGGGTTATAGGCGCTACAAACGAGAGAGAGATTTATCTCGTTACCATCTGCTGGATTCTCATGGTGGGCTATATAGTTAAAGGTCTTGTCAATGCAGAAATACTTCAGAGGATTCTCACCCTGATAATCTTGCTCACCGCTAATGTTTTTCAAACCGTGAATATAGACAACAACAATTCCCTTGCCTTCTTTCCAAGCATGTTCTATTTCGTAATTAATCCACTTACGGTTGGCCGTATATCGTCCAGCCAAAACCACAACACATGAGCGGTACTCCATAGCAGAGTTAATCCAGCGTTTGATACTATCATCACCTTTTCGCTTCACTTCTTCCCAAGCATTGGAAGAAACCAGCGAGTTGCCCTCAACCTGACCCATATTGCGAATTTGTTGAACTCGCCAATTGTCGTTATTATAATGAAAACTAAAGAAAACTCTTCTTTTCATTCTATCGTTCGTTAATTAGTTCGCATTAAAAATTACCTCCCCCTGCAAGCCACTCTCGCAGCGTTACCTTTTTCTTTTTGCCATCGTAACCTGTATAGACTACAGTCAGCACTTTTTGCCCGTAAATATTTTCTATCTCATCGACGTATGGATAAATCTCCAGATACTCATTTCCGTCATATAAGGAAGTTAAGGAATCAACCATAGGGAGAATAGCCATATTATTTGATGACAACTTCAGCTTATCAGCAATACCAACTTCCCAATTGCACCACATGGAAGCAAGCGCTCTGTTAGTGGCAAGGAACAGGAATCTATCGCAGGTGCTGATGACTTCTTTTATTCTTACTGCCGTATCGCCACAAGTTTCCTTGGGCTGTTTCTTATCCATGCTATCAATATACGGAACTACATTGTAGTCGCGTTTTAAAAAGTTGAGCAAGCCCTTCAAATCCTCCAAGTCGCTATGCTTATGAGAAATGAATACTGTAGTGCCGCTGGCAAAGCGAATACTATCAGAGCTGAAATTCCTTGTGCGGGTATATGACTCATTGACAATATTTGAATCGCCAATGCGGCTGTATGCGTTAAAATATCCTCTTACTAATTTCATAGATTATGGTTGTCTTATTTCAACAGATCCTTGAAAAGGGATGTATAAGTTAATTCTGTCAGTAAGCGTTTTTCAAATTTGCCGGGGGTTGCATCAAAAATCAGCTTTGCCGCTGCACCTGTGCTGGCAATAGGGAACACTTTTGTTTCAGGGTGATAATGGGTAAACATCTTATATTCGTCTTCAACACCATCCATTCCACCGATGAAGAACGCTGCAAAGAAATTATTGTCTCTAATCATCTGGAGTCTCATTTCCAGCAAACTTGCATCTCGGTCTCCCAAATCAGGTGTAAGAACAATACGTGCAACTGACTCATTCTCCAATGGGAATAGCCTCTCGAAAAACTTGGTCTGGTAAAGCGTTACATGTTGATTAGCCTCTTGATTGGAATGTCGAAGTACTTGAGCTATCAAAGCCGTGATAGAAGGATGACCTCCCCACACAAGGCGGTACTTAGGGAGGATAACCGATGTCAGTGCTAGAACGGAATCGCGAATGGCTATAACATCCGCAGTCTCAATATACTTAGGGTCTCTTCCAGGAAGCGGGATGCTTGCCGAAAGGAAGATGTTCATTTGTTCAGTAGCCATTGTGAGAAAGCGTTCTTTTTGATTGTTTGTACTTCAAGTGAGTTATTCAGCCAGTCAAGATGATCTATCCACTTGCGTTTGATACGCAAATCATCGTAGATAAGATAGATATGAGAGTCCGGGTTGTTCAGTAAATCCTTAAAGCGCAATGAGTCGTAGCAATCGTATGATTGCGGTACTCCCACTGCTGGAATAAACACATTTAGCTCATCGCCATCCATTCGCTCAACAAGATATTTGTATTCCTGTATCAGCGTTCTGCCCACCTTTTGAGCTTCCTTGATGAACTCGCCCACAAGGCTGTCCTGTCGAGCAGCCATATTACGAGCTCGGACAGATTCAACCCTTATGGTCAGTTGCTCAATCGTTTCATCAGTCAGCTTTGCATTGGGGGCACTATAGTCACCTGCAAAATTGTCCTTGGTCAGCAACACAGGCTCACAAAGATGGTTGTGAATATCGAGCTTCATTCCTGGCCATACCATCTCAATAACTCCTATCTGCTTTTGGTTTGCAGCAGTGATTTCTTCCATGCACCATGTACTGGCCTTAAAATCGTTGGTGTAAAGTTGGATAAGGATGTCGCAATCGGACAGACGATGATGAAGCTCATCTTGAAAATTCTTTGCTGCATTTATAGAGTAAGCGTCAAGAAACACATCGTAGTTGCAACGCACCAAAGCATCGAAGAGTTGATTGGCCACTACTGTAGAGTCGCTACGGCGATAGCTGATAAAGAGCTTTCGGTTCTCCCGCATCAGGCGAAGAGCCTCCAGCGCGTAGTTGACAAAAGCATCAACCTTCTCTGGTTTGTACAACTTGCCATTCATCTTCCATGCAGCTTTCGGTATTTCATCAAAGAAACAATCTTTATGAAAATACACAGGTATGATGGCATCACCATTCCCCATCAACACCTCCAGTTTGTCTGCATCCAAGTCATTATGGTCTTTTTTACCAAAGTAATAGACAAAGGATGGCTGCTTGTTCTGGTAATCAGTAGCAAAGTTAGCATCGTATATCTCAACGAATGCGCTTTTAGACAGTCCCATCTCGTTAGCCTTCTCATAGAATCTGTTCCTGATGAACTCGTAAGCGTGATTTGTTGTATCGCCAAGGAATATCAATTGATAACGATATATCATTCGTGCTAGTTCGTTTGAATTTAGAAGGTGAAAAATGAATCTATTAGAAGAATTTTATAATATTATGTGTTTACACTTATATGTAAATCATATTCTTCCCAATGGTCTTTTTTCTCTTCAGCCTTTTCAATATAGTACTTGATATTGTTTATAAAGTCGTCCCACTTCACTAATGAGATATAACTACATTCACCACGCCATATAGTATCTCCATTGTCACATCTATAGGTGTTAGAGTCTTTTATGTTAAACATATTCTTTTTTAGAATAGTAAACATCCAATCTCTATTAATTCTACAACAATGAGAATCACAGCAAGTACCTTGGCTAATAGCATATTCATAACTACCAGACTTATCAGGAATTACTACCCCTATAATGCCATTACGGTGACTTGTTCCTTTATCTGTTGTTATTTCACGGATGGAATAATAAATCTCCCAAGGTATCCACTGACTCTTGTCATAACTATTGGGGTTTTTCATTCCTGCTGAAATAAGAACTATTGTGCATGTTGTTGGCCATATCATCTTTTTCAGATGATCATAAATATATTCGTCTGACTTATCGGATAAATCATCATCGCCCTTCTCACCGCAATATACTTGTCCGTTATCAGACAATAGCTTCTCCAGCTCATCAACATAATCACGCCCCCATGTAAATGATGTTACATTAGGTAACGGACGTACATTTGTATCCTTGTACTTATAAGAAACAAATATGTTGTGGCCCATCGTTTAGTATTTAGGAGTTTTGTGTCCTACAATTTTGAAATAGCGAAGACAGAAAATCACAGATACAATCCCAATTGAGAATAAGAGTAATAACAATAATAACAATAATCAAAGTTAAATAGAAAGGAAGGACAGATTTTGTCTTCCATTGGCCTGTAGTCTTAACAAATCCATTTTCCTCATCATCTTTGTCTTTAGTTAGTGGCTTGAAATTATACAATAATTGCTTGGAGGTTTCACCAACCGTATTCTGTTTATTCAAGAAGTCACGCTGCCTATTGCGCATTCCTCGCTCCAGAGAAAGATAGAAACCATCCAAATACCAGAACATAGCGGTCGGCAATAGTGTTAGGAGTAACCACCAATTTAGTTCTGCAAAACTACAACTGATAGCCATAAATCCTGCCGTTATAGTAACTAACCATGTCTTACAATTGGCACTATTGCTGGCCATGCGTTCTATATTTCCCTGCATCATCTCCAAATACAGTCTCTCGTCATTATTGAAACAGTCTTCTTTCATAGAATTATCTTTTCTTTTATATCAATCCTTTGCCCATTCTTTTATGGTTATTGCTTTGTCTTCTTGGTATACTACGATTTTATCTTTCTGCAATTCTGCCATAGAGTAAATATCCAAGTAAGCAGGTCGATTAACAACCTCGTCCAATGCCAACACACATATTTTCTTATTAAGAGCATGGGCATAGCCCAGCTCCCAAGGAGTCCATTGTGAGGTAGTACTTGATTCAGTTAAAACATACATCATGGCCTTTGAGGCTTTGATTCGTTCTATGATGACCCCGGCTGTATCTTGGTTTGTAAGTTCCCTTCGCAGTTCCGATCGGTCATTGACCCAATCAATATAGACATTCATCCCGTCGACATTAAGCATGGTCTTAATTTTAAGCAAAAGACCCACATCCTTTGAACTATGGGAAAGAAAGACATCGAATGTCTTATGTTGTTCAAGCTGTGAATCGTAGATTGCGTTTAGCAATTCTTCGGGGGTGTTTAATGCTTTGGGCACGTCCTTGTCTCCAGGCTTCATTTTTCCTTTCGGGTTCTTTCTGAGTCTAACCTCTTTAATGCCAAAACGTTGTAGCGTCTGAAATGCAAAGAAACGAAGATGATAGTTTCTTTCAGCAGCATTCACCTTCTGAAAAAGATCTATCGTGTCGTTGCACTTATACTTGGAGGCTTCTAGTAGGTATCGGTAGCAGGTATCGACATCCTCAGGATGTGTTCTCCTATGTCGAAGATACTTCCCCAATAAATAACCCGAATAAGCAGGTTTTACTTGCTGAACCAATGTTAACTTCTGCTGTTCTCTTTCGTGTAGCTTCTGTATCTGTTTTAGGCTTTCTACCCTCAACTGCACGATCTGGCTTTGCCTTGTTGCAGGGTCAATTGGCTTTTCATTCTGTTCGTGCAGCTTCCGTGTATTATTTATTACTTGACTAGCCTTAAAAAGGATGAAAATGTTAGGTTTTGGAAATCTATAACGTCTCTTTTTCCCTCTCTTAACCAATCTCTCATCAGCTTTCTGATATGTCTGGTATTTAATCACTATTTCTTGCCAGTGGTGCGGGTAACACTGTCTAAACATACTAACGAAGTCATAGTCTGTGAAACCTGGCATCATCAATGAAGCAACCTTGCGAAAGGGAATCCTCAACGAAATGCAATAGTCATTGATATACTTGATATATTGTCGTTTAGCATGACCTGACATCACTATATTTTACTTTCTTCAGCTGCAGCAAGATTAGTCATAAGCCAATTCTTTGCATTTTCACTATTATTGTCCATCCTATTAATTATGCCATCCAATAAGGCTATGTATCTTTGCACCTCTGATTTCCAAATTTACTCATAAACTTTTTGAATTTTTTAGATAAAATAAAAGTAACTCTTTACTTTTTAAGCCATTCATACAACGACATCTTTGTTCCATCTGGCATTATGATTTGAAATAGATTTATTTGGTTATCATAAATAATCCACGGATACTGCTGAAGGTACTCGTTATGTTTCCATCGTCCATGATTAGGCTTAATAGCAAGAATAGCCACATTCTCGACTCCCTTTTCGCTATCAGCAAAACCTAACTCCCAACTACACCATAAGGACTTCAAAGAATCGGTAGTTACGACATAAATAAGTTTCTTTGCACCTTTTATTCTTTCCTTAATCAGAAAAGCTGTTTGGGCATCAGTTGGATGCTGCATTTTTGGATCTTGCCAATCAACATAAGCATGAACGCCACCTTTTCCGTGATATAAGAACAACTGAACCTTTCGGATAAACTCTCTGTCTGAACTAGAATGCGACACAAATACATCATATAAAGTGCCTTTGTCACAAGGCTCACTTGTAGGTGTACTCCAACCCTCAAAAGCTTTTACAAAATCCTCTATCCATTGTTTTGTCTTCAACTCTTTCGATTCCATAATTCTACAAAATTATATCACGAAATTTGTGTACAATGGTTACAATCCATATTTTTATTTCAAAATATTTTCTTCAACCAAAAGCTGATAAGGCCCTTCCTTGACTTCAAACATCACTGTATTAGGCTCCAATACCTCAACTCCATGCCAAACTCCTTTGGGGATGTGATAGCCATATTTGCCATTGAGAGGATTGAGGATACTACTCCTTTGTTCCAGGTTTCTTAATCTTGATTCCAAACATCTCTTCTGCGACGTCGATCATGACATCACGGGAGTGAACCTTGTAGTGCAGCTCCTCGATGATCTTCTTGAGTTCTTTGGGGTCATCAGGCAAATTCTCAAGTGGCTTGTATTCTTTCATTAAGAAGATGGAAAATTGTAGAGGGTAGATGGAAGAGGGAAGATACTCCGAGACTATCCTTGAGAATTATTAATCTTGTTTCGGATTTTCTATTTGCTGTACAAGACTACGCAAATAGGCGTCAGATACATTTTCGATTTCCGATTTATCGTAAATACACATCAGCGTGATAATTACCTCATCCTCGGTTTGCTGCCGTAGGTTGTATGTAATAACTCGAGCACCACCACTTTTACCTTTTCCTTTTGAAGAAATGGCCATTCGATTCTTATAGGTATGCTGTCCAAGAGGCTCCCCAGAGAAAGGATTAGCTTCCAACTCATCAAGAAAGGCCAAATAGTCACTTTCAAAAGACGGATATTTCTTGCGTAAAGACTTTGCTCCACGCTTGAACTCGTCGAGATAGTCGAATGATACCTTCATAACGACTATTCGGCGAAAAGATTACGTGCATCGTGGTTCACTTTACCAGCATGAAGCTGGTCGAAAGCCCGGGTAAGGCTCTCTTTCACCATCTTCTGCTGCGCCTTGGTGCTATCTTGTTCTGCAAGCAAACGCTGAGTAAGTTCCTTACGAACGGCCTTGGTCTGGCGCTGAATGAGAGCCCAAAGTGCATCTACAGCACTAATGTTTGTCTGCGAACTCGGAGTTGTTGTTATCGTTTCCATATCTTTTCGTATTATTATTATGTTTTTAATTTTCAAATCGCCATCATATGAGAACCAGTTTTACCTGCCTGATCTACCCCATTCTGCACCCCTTCTGGGTATTTCATTCAATCCTCTCGAAAATCGACATTGAAAAATATTCTGAAATATCTTTGTTCGTCTGATCTATTAACCACGAATCTTGCGAATCTTCACGAATTTGTATTGCCTTTGGCAAGAAATCTTAGAGGAAATCGGATGGGAGAAAAAGGGAAGATGGTAGATGGTAGATGGTAGATGGATGAGGGAAGAGGGAAGAGGGAAGATGTGGGATAATGAACAATGATCAAATGCCACAAGTACTGAGATATTTGATGAGTTCGTCTACATCATCGAAAGATCTCTCTTCTGATTTCGATGGTATTACATTAGTACGAACCTGAGTCCTGCTAACAGTTTCTAACATTATATTTATGTCTGCAGGCACATTTATAATCTCTAGACTATATGAAAGTGATGAAGGATCTTTCAAAAAGAGATTATAAAACTCATCGATAAAACTCCGCGTTGCGAAATTAACCTTTTGAAAATCTAATTTGATTTCGTTCTCTTGAATATTATCGACATAATCCTTCAGGTCCTTAGCCCGCATCCTGGACTTAAGATCTTGAGAAAGTATCTCTGTAATATCTATTGTTTTCATGTTATTCAGTATAATAATAGTATTTGAATGAAGAATTGAGGTTAGTTGGTATTCTTAAAGCAACTAAAGTTCCATTCCAACGCAAACCTTCTGGCAAGCTAATAAAGCGATCAAGGTTAATTCCCTTATGATAGAAGCTGTTGCCAGAAACCATCAAATATTGACCACCGAGACCTTCAACCAACATTCTTTTTGAAGTCCAAATACCATATCCGCGACTTTCAGCCTCTGGTCTGTTTTTGCTTGAAATACGTCTATTTGCAGCTTTCATTGCTTCCATGTCATCAATAATCTCATTGTTAGGGACCTTCTTATAACTACCTAACAAGCCAATACCTTGGTCAGCTATGCATATATCCAGATACCCCTTTTGAGGATAGGCTTGAGCAAAAATATATCCAATTGGAGATTCAGAATGTTCAGTAATATTGTCAAGAATCTCAGCAATCATATACTTTATGCCCTGTGCAACATTGGAAGCAATATTTGACTGATTTATAATTTTATTTTCAACAACCGACGATATAGCTTCTTTTTTGTCATTATTTGAGTCTGCAGGGAATGCAATGATAGGAATATATGTTTTTTTCGAAAACCTTTCCAAAAAAGCGATAAATTGTGTTATTCGCATTAGGTCTGCTCTAACACCGAAATTTTGCATTCCTATAGTGAGAAGATAATCATTGATGTTGATTATTGATATCCTTTTACCACAACCTGATAAATAGACTAAAAGTGACAAAACGAATAAAGGAGATACGAATTTAGTGTTAGAGAAGTCTATCGTAAGATCAGTATCTTCAGATGAATCAGCCTCTGCCATGATTTTCACGACCTGGGCCAAGCCATCTAAAAAATTGTCATTTACATTGATAGTTTTACAAATGACCATACTACATTCGTCTTTAATTAATTTCCAATTTGTCCCTTTTCCATCTTCCATCTTCCCTCTTACATCTTCCCTCTTACATCTTCCATCTTACATCTTCCATCATTCAACAGCTACGCTAGAGCTAGCCACACATGAGTAATGACCACCTCTACTTCCGCCTTATAAATTGGGGCAAAGATAGGATAAAATTTCGAGTTGGCAAAAATATGTCACAAAAATCTAAGATTATTGTACGTTTTGTCATTAAATTCCGACGAATTGATAGTTATGGGTGTGAATTTGGGAGAGACAGACCCCCTCGGTCCCCCTGCTTAGGGGGATGATTCCATCCGGAACACATTATTAATATAAGAAGACCCTCTCGGTCCCCCTGCTTAGGGGGATGACTTGCGGGTCCCCTATTATATCATCAAATTATCATATTAGAAAAAAAACTTGATGTTGTTTAGGACTTCGTCCTGATGCTGCGCTATATCGTCAGTCATCTGCGAGAGCGAGCTCCCTCATCTGACTGCCAATATATCTCAGCGACCATCTTCGATGGCCTAAACAACATCAAGAGAAAAAGACTCCAATCCTTGGAGTAGAAAAAAGCCTACGGCAAAAAAAGAGACCATCCGGACACGTTTTATAGCTTACGCTAGAAATCATTGAGGAAATCTTAATGAAGAAATAAAGCCTGGTCAAGCTTTTGTAGGGATAAACCGCAATTTCCACACTAGATTTCCTCCTTGATTTCTGCTCGAAGAGCATATACAAAGGGACTTTAACGTTAATGACCGAATAACTTGCCG
>JAEEGG010012320.1_pt1 | contig 18475 bp, 11 predicted proteins | sample 9134161 | NCBI WGS metagenome assembly JAEEGG01 (sample SAMN16246543, study PRJNA631951) | gut metagenome | biome: gut microbiome; feature: rumen; material: CR-attached | host: Bos | place: Iran: Karaj | collected 2018-10 | reverse complement strand
GAACACACCATTGCCCAGAATGTCCGGTTGGTTACTGTCGTTTACCGTTACGCCATCTACTGAGAGATTATATATTTCTGCCTGAGCCAATGTGCCCCATGCACCCAACAGGGTGCAGAGCACTGAAATAAGGAATAAACGTTTCATTGTCTTTCTATTTTTGTTGATTATTTGGCGCAAAGATACGAAAATTCAACGAATAACTAATAATGAATAGTGAAAAATGAACAATGCCTCAGACATCACGGGAACGAAGTTCGAGAGCGAAGCGGTAATGAAATTAGAAGCGGCGTCTCAAAGTTTTGAGACGCCGCCTTTGCGTCCCGAAGTCCCACTTTTGGAAGGCGAAATCTTGCGCCCGATGCGGGGAGCGCGCCACGTCTCTGGCAGAGACGACTGACGGCCGCCAGTGGTCACCTCCGGAGACCCGATGGCGTAGTGCAACGTAGCACGAAGTGCGAAAGTAGGGCGAAGCCCGAAAGTAGCGCAGCGAAAGTCACGGGCATTGCGAAGCAAGTGCAGTAAAGTAGCCCCCGAGGGAGCGTTTTTTGCCCTATTTGGCGACAGATTGCGTCTGGCTCATGCTTATTTAATATATATTATAGGTATGTGCGCGGTGTGAACGGGATTTTTTCGTAAATTTGCGGCGAAAATGCCATTATACGGCCAAACAGAAAAGAAAAATAAAAACAAGTATAGAAAATGAAGACAAGAAATCAACTGAAAGTAGCCCTGGCAACCCTGTTGCTGACGGTGGCCACGGCCGTGCCCGTGTCGGCCGAATGGAAGATGCAGAAGGCTCCGCTGATGACGCAATGGGCCAACGACATTAACCCTGACAACGTGTTGGGCGAATATCCGCGCCCGCAGCTGGTGCGCAGCGACTGGATGAACCTGAACGGCGTGTGGAAGTTTGCCAGCCTGACGAGTCTGGAGGCTTCGCTGCCGGAGACGATGTCGCAGGAGATTCTGGTGCCGTTCTGCGTGGAATCGGCCATTTCGGGCATCAAGAAACACTATGCCACGTTTGGCTACCGCCGCACGTTTGAAGTGCCCAGCGGCTGGACGGCGAAGGGCAAGCGTATCTTGCTGCACTTCGAGGCCGTGGACTGGCAGTGCGTGGCCTATGTGAACGGCCAGAAGGCCGGCGAGCACATGGGCGGCTACGACCCGTTCACGTTCGACATCACGACGCTGGTGAACGGCGTGGGCATGAACACGCTGGAAGTGAAGGTGTATGACCCGACGAACGACGGCAGCTACGCCCGCGGCAAGCAGACGCTGAGCCCCGGCGGCATCATGTACACCAGCGTGAGCGGCATCTGGCAGCCGGTGTGGCTGGAGTCGGTGAACGACGCCTACATCGAAGACCTGACCATCGTGCCCGACGTGGACAAGAGCAGCGTGACGGTGGGCGTGAAGCCCGGCGGCGACACCTCTATCGCCAAAGACTACACCGTGGAAGTGAAGCACGGCCAGAAAGTGGTGGCCACAGGCTCGGCCAAGGTGGGCGACAACGTGACCCTGGCCATCACGAACCCCGACCTGTGGAGCCCCGACCATCCGTTCCTCTATGACCTGAACATCTCGATGACCGACTCACGCGGCAAGACGGACAAGGTGCAGAGCTACTTCGGCATGCGCAAGATTTCGATGAAGAAGGACGGCAACGGCTACATCCGCATGCAGTTGAACAACGACTATCTGTTCCAGATGGGCCCGCTGGACCAGGGCTGGTGGCCCGACGGCCTTTACACCGCCCCGACGGACGAGGCATTGGCCAACGACATCGTGATGATGAAACGCTACGGCTTCAACATGGTGCGCAAGCACATCAAGGTGGAGCCGCGCCGCTGGTACTACTGGTGCGACAAGCTGGGCCTGATGGTCTGGCAGGACATGCCTTCGACCAACACCTACGGCGGCAACATCCCGCTGGACTCGGTGCAGTTCAACAAAGAACTGAAGGCGATGGTGAACACACACTACAACGTGCCGAGCATCATCATGTGGGTGCTCTACAACGAAGGCCAGGGCCCGCAAACCAGCGAAGGCACGAAGAACAGCACCTTCATCGTGCGCGGCCTGGACAAGACACGCCTCATCAACGAGGGCAGCGGGTGGAGTAACTACGGCTATGCCGACATCAAAGACACGCACCCCTATCCCTCGCCCATCCCACCGTCGAGCACCTCGCAAGCCACAGCCTGCGGCGAGTACGGCGGCATCACATATGCCGTGGAAGGGCACAAGTGGAGCAACAGCCAGGTAAGCTACACCTCCGCCCCCTCGCCCGAAGCGATGGACAGCATCTACGACACCTACAGCAACATCCTGGCCATCGGCCGCGCCGAACAGGGACTCAGCGCCGCCGTGTACACGCAGATTACTGACGTGGAGGCCGAGCTGAACGGACTAATGACCTACGACCGCCTGCCCAAGAGCGACGTGAGCAATATCTACCGCAGCAACCGCCTGGCCATCGAAGGCACCGGCGCGAAACCCGATTATATCCTGACCACGGCCAATGTGGAAAAACAGACGTGGAAATACACCACGACCAAGCCTGCCACCAATTGGTATACCCCCGACTTCAACGACAGCGAATGGTCGTCCGGCCTGGCCGGCTTCAAGGGCGACGGCCCCGGCAGCGCCACCTTCGGCACCTCGTGGACCACAAGCGACATCTGGATCCGCAAGACCGTGCCACTGAACCTTACCGAGGAAGAAGCAAACCAACTGGCCATGCGCATCTTCTACGACGAGGACACGGAAGTGTATCTGAACGGCGTGAAGATTTACAGCGTGACGGGCTATGTGACCGACTACAAGACCGTGGCCTTCTCGGAAGAAGCCAAGGCCGCACTGAACCGCAAGGGCGACAACGTCTTTGCCCTCCACACGCATCAGACCAGCGGCGGACAATACATCGACATGGGTCTGATTCTTGCCAAACCGGCACAACGCGCTCCCAAGGACCGCGCCATCAACGTGAACCTGAACTACTCCAACAGCCGCGAAGTGCAGATTGGCGTGGGTTACAGCACCAACCTGGATGCCACTGAGCCCGACGTGGTGCAGAACTTCACCTCGTTCCAGTTTGCCGACGAAGCACTCAACGGAGCCAACGTGGCGTTCAACAAGGAAACGCTGGTCAACCCCACCGACCTGTCCTACGACATCACGGCCCTGACCAAAGACCTTGACCTCACACAACCCGTGAAACTCTTCTTCTTCGTGCGCACCATCGGCGGCGCCGAGGGCAACGGCAGCATCAACAGCTGCAACTTCACGGACTACACGGTGGACAACTCCATACCTTTCACCCTCGAAAAGGTGGACATCCTCAACGACGGACAGACCACCATGCTCAGCGTCATCGTCAGTAATGACAAGATGAACCCCGCACGCAATGTGCACATGAACGGCACGTCGCTGCTATGGGACGACCCCGCACCCTGCTCCTCTGAACTGACGGGTTACGTGGTTTACATGAACGGCAAGAAACTCACCACGCTCGGCGCCGACATCCACGCTTTTGATGTGGCCGACAATACCAGCGCCGGTTACGCCGTCGCCGCACAGTACAAGAAAGGCCTGTCATCGCTGAGCGACGAGCAACATGTCGTAGAAATCATTCCGGACGACGCTGACAACCTGGTGCGTTACTTCGACCTGTCGGGATTTCGCATCCCAGACGTCTTCGACAAGGGTTTAAAGCAAGCCACCATCGAGTATTGGTTGAAACCAGACACGATGAACGCAGCATTTCAACAAGTGGGCCCCGGTTGGGGCTCATTCGCCATTACTGCCACCAGTTCCAACCAAATCCGCACCGGATGGACCAACACCTCCAGCGGACGTGTTACCTCTGCAATCCAAGCCATCAAGGTTGACAAATGGAACCACATCGCCGTAGTTTTGGACGGCTACAATCTGAAACTCTACATCAACAGCAAGCTGGAAGGCAGCCTGACCGCGCCCAACAAGTCGGGACTACCCCCGATGATGAACTTCGACTTCGGCGGCGAAGGCCACTTCATGTATGGTTTTCTCGACGACGTGCGCATCTGGAAGACCGCCCGTACCGCCGAGCAGATTGCGAACGACATGGAGACCCCCGTGTTCAATCCCATTTCCGAGCCTGACCTGCTGGCCTACTACATGATGGACGAGATTGAGGAGAACGGTGTCAAGAAACTGCGCGACCACGCCGGCTTCCACCACGCCCCCTACCTCAACGACGCTGACAATGTTGCCAGCACCGACAATTCCATTCTTACTGGCAAGATGTTCAACGGCGATTTCTCACTCGTCTCCCGCAGCTACAAGCAAGGCAGCGAAGTAGTGCCCGAAGTGACGCTCACCGGTTGCACCAGTTGGAAGTGGGATGCCCCCGATGCCGGAGTGGAAGGTCTCACGGCCATCAAGCCGTCCTTCATCTTCCCCAAGTCAGGTGTCTTTGACATCATACTCACAGCTTACAACGCCAAAGGCGATTCTCTCCAGGTAAAACGTCAGGCATACATCAATCCCATTGAAGAGCCCAAAGCCAGTTTCACCCTCTCGGCCAAGGAACTGCCGGCCGGGCAGACGTTCTCTTTCATCAACACCTCCGAGAACGCCAATGCCATTTACCAATGGACCCTCACCGGTGCCAACGAACCGGCAGTGACCGGCACCAACGCCACCGCCACCTATGCCCGCACCGGTACCTATGATGTGATTCTTACCGCCACCAACGCCGCCGGCACCGCCACGGCCAAGCAGCAGGTCACCGTCACCTCCAACGGGCCCAACGTCAGCTTCGAGGTATATCCTTCCGTTGTTCTCGTCGACGCCAAGGCTTACCTGCGCGACTCCACGTCGGGATCGCCCGTCACACAATACTGGGATGTATACAACGACAAGCATCACACCATCATCAACGGTTCGTCTTCGTCATTCACCCCGAAGTACCCGGGTCTCTTCACCGTGGCCCACACGGCTGAAAACGCCGACGGCCGCAACACTGTGACCCTCAAGGACGCCCTTCTCGTCTGCAACGGCATTTCCCTCACGGGATTCCGTTTCCAAGGCCAGAACGAGGCCCTCGTCTTCGAAAGTCCTAATCCCGAAAACTTCAAGAAGACGACCATCGACTGGTGGATGAAGCCCGACAAGAACGAGGTGACCACCTTGATGAAGTCCTCCAACGGCGCACTCAACATCACCACCAAGGCCGACGGTACCATTACCGTCAAGTTCGGCACCCGCACCGTCAATTCCTCCAAAGGCCTCATCATTCCCGGCGAATGGCACCACTACACCATCGCCTATGTCAGCGCCCGCGTCTACTTCTACCGTGACGGCGCGTCAAGCGGCAGCGGCACCGTCCTGATGACTTCTCCCGCTTGGGACGACTTCATCATCGGAGGCGACGACCCGCTCAACGCCACCATCGACGAACTGAGCCTGTGGACCGAGCGCCGCACCGCCGCGGACATCAAGGCTGAAATCAACAACCCCATCAACGACATCGAAGCCGCCAAGGAGCTAGGACTCTTCAGTTACTACAAATTTGACGAGTTCTCCAAGACCCTCACCGACGCTTCGGGACAGAACCACAGCGGCACCGTCAGTGCCACGGCCATGCCCAAAGAACTCTTCGTGCCCTCCACCGGTGTCTTCGCCCTCGACCTGAGCGAAGCAACCGTGACCGCAGAAGACGTGACCTCACAGTACCTCACCAACTACAAGACGAAGTTCCTCTATACCGACAACTTCGTCAGCGACGTACAGGTCAACCGCTTCTGCGAACTCGAGAGCGAAACCGAGACCTCCGGCTGGAAAGGCGACATCATGAGCCAGGCCGACGACCTCGGCGTCTTCGTCGACAAGAAATACGGCTACACCTTCAACGCCGCCACCAGCTGGAACGGCTTCCCCGAGGAAATCACCGACAAACAGGTGTGGCAGACCGTCACCCTGCCCGCCGGCAGTTACCGGTTCAGCGTCAACTGTAACGCAGAAGCCGCCAACACCGGCCGCTGCTACCTCGTGGCCACCGAAGGCAACACCCTATCCAACAACAGCAATCTCGACGACGCCCTCGCCTACACCACCCTCGACGACGGCACCATCCTGTTCACACTGCTCGACGAGACCACCCTCTCGCTCGGTGTGCTCTACAACCTGCCGGGATTCAGCCGGTCAGTCATCAACTCGTTCACACTGCTCAAGGAGAACTTTGAAATACTCGAAGCCGACGGACAGACCGACGGCATCAAGACCCTCCGCCCCGACACCGGCAAAGCCACACGCGTGCGCACTGCCAACGGCGGCCTCGTCATCGACGGCAACGGTCCCGTGCGCGTCTACAACGTCAGCGGACAGCTCCTTCTCAGCCGCAGCGTCAACGGGCCCACAAAGGTCAACCTGCCCAAGGGCATCTACATTGTCAACGGACAGAAAGTGGCCGTGAAGTAAACCGGGCCACACGACACCCTAATATGAAAGCGGTGCTTCCCCATTGGAGGAAGCACCGCTTTTGTCAACATTTTCGAATCCGAAAACCGGACATTTCGCAAACAGTTGGTTTTCGACGGAATTTGGAGAAAGCAAAACAAAAGCGGCGTCTCAAAGTTTTGAAACGCCGCTTCGGCGGTCCGAAGTCCCACCTTTGAACACCGAAACCGGACGCTCGTTGGGGGAAAGTCAATAAACGCAGGATTTTTCCGGAGGTCCTTCCAAAACTCCGGCACGACGTTTGGCCTTTCGCGGAGAATTCCGTAAATTTGTCTGCACAATCATCAAAAAAAAGACTCATCATGAAACAACTGCTTCTTTCGCTCCTGTGCCTGCTGGCCATGACCGTGCGGGCCGCCGACGACGTGAACGTCGTATTCATCGGCAACAGCATTACCTTTGGTGCCTGTCTGCCCGACCGGGCCACCCAGGCCCCGCCCGTCCATACGGGCAAAGCCATTGCCCAGCAGACGGGCCGCCACGTGGAGGTGCGCAACTGCGGCATCAGCGGCGCCACCACCGTCGACTTCCTGCCCGTGGCCGAACACTACTGGCCGTATGTCGTCAAAGCCGCCGACGAACTGAGCCAGATGAAAGGCCAGCTCATCTTTACCGTCATGCTCGGCACCAACGACAGCGCACAGGACGGCTGCTTCGGCGCGCCCGTGGTGAAGGAACAATACTACACCAACCTGAAGGTCATCATCGACGAACTGCTCGCACGCTACCCCAAGTCGAAGGTGGTCGTGCAATATCCCCTGTGGTACAGCGAGAGCACCTACAACGCTACACGCTACATGCGGGCCGGCCTGCTGCGCCTGCAGTCGTACCACCCCATGATTGACCGCCTGCTCGACGAATATGCCAAGCAAAAGCCCCAACGCGTGTTCCCGGGACTCAAGGAGACCTACTCCTACTTCGAAGGCCGCACCGACCTCTTCACCACCGAACAGGGCAACGCCGGACCGTTCTACCTGCATCCCAATCCGCAGGGCGCCATTGAACTGGCAAACTTCTGGGCCGCCAGTATCATCCGCATCCTGTAACGATGGACTGGATTAAGAAAGACAATTACGGCTGGGTCGACGTGCTGCGCGTGGTGGCCATCTTCGCCGTGGTGTGGTCGCACGTCTGCGACGACTTCATCGCCGAGTTCAGCGCCGACCGCCACAGTTTCCTCACCGGCGTATTCCTGGAAAGCATCGGCCGTCCCTGCGTCACGCTGCTCGTCATGGTGAGCGGATGGCTGCTCCTGCCCCGGCGCGATGAACTGAGCCTCTGCGGTTACTACCGGAAACGTGTCGGGCGCATCCTCTGGCCGCTCGTGTTCTGGTCCGTCGTGCTGCCGCTGGTGAGCTACGCCTACTACGTCCATGTCAATCCCGACACACGGAACCCCTTCGTCGACGTCACCGGTTACACGCCACAAACCCTCATAGCGAAACTCTACACGTGGGTGTTCAACTTCAACGTGGACACCATCCCTCTGTGGTACCTCTACATGCTCATCGGCCTCTATCTGGCCCTGCCCGTCGTGAACGGCTGGCTGCGCACGGCCACACGGCGCGACGTCCGCACAGTGCTCATCCTGTGGAGCGTGTCGCTACTCTTCCCCTACCTGCGTCTGCTGGCTCCGCTCACAGGCTTCGCCAGTTGCTCCGGACCCGACAACAACATCTGGGGGCTGTGCGACTGGAACATCTTCCACTCGCTCTACTACCTCTCGGGCTTCATGGGCTACATGCTCCTGGCCTACTACCTGAAAACATGGCCCCCGCGCTGGTCGTGGAACAAGACACTCGCCGTGGCCATTCCCATGTACCTCGCGGGCTACTGCGGCACGTCCTTCGGCTACATTTGGGTCAACTCCATGTATCCGGGCCAGTACCAGTACCTCGAGATCACGTGGCTCATGTGCGGTCTCAACGTAGCCCTGCAAACGGCGGGCGTGTTCCTTGTCTTCATGAAGCTGAACGTCAAGTCGCGCCCGTGGCTGTCGCGCATGGCCGCCATGATGTTTGGCATCTACCTTTGCCACTTCCCCGTGGTGCAGATGACCTACGACCTCTACGACATCCGCACGCTCGACCCCGCCCTGCGCATCGTACTCATGGCCGTGACCACCTTCGTCCTCAGCTACGCTGTCACACGGTTGCTCTGGGCCATCCCATTCACCCGACGTTTCGTCAAATAAAAACAACAGACTATGCGAATACCTTCCAAACGCGCCCTCCTGCCCGTGGCCGCCGCCACCTGCGCAGTCACCCAACTGACCGCCCAGACTGACAGCCGTCCCAACATCCTCTACATCATGAGCGACGACCATGCCTACCAGGCCATCAGTGCTTACGGTGACCCCGTGGGCCTGCTCGCACCCACGCCCAACATCGACCGCATTGCCCGTCAGGGCATGCGCTTCGACCAGGCTTTTGTGGAGAATTCCCTCTCCGCGCCCTCACGCGCCTGTCTCATCACCGGGCTCTACAGCCACCAGAACGGGCAGCGCCAGTTGGCCGAAGGCATCGACACCACCAAGACCTACGTCTCCGAACTGCTGCAGCGCGCCGGCTACCAAACGGCCATGGTGGGCAAGTGGCACCTCGACGGCACGCCCAAGGGCTTCGACTACTATCACGTGCTCAACGACCAGGGCACGTACTACAACCCCGTGTTCCGCGGTCAGGACACCGGCGGCAAATACCTGCGTGAGGAAGGCTACGCCACCAACCTCATCACCGACCACGCCATTGAGTTCCTCAACCAGCGTGACCCGTCGAAACCCTTCTGCCTCATGGTGCACCACAAGGCGCCCCACCGCAACTGGATTCCGGCCTTGCGCCACCTCGGCATGTACGACCGCGTCAACTTCCCCCTGCCGCCCACTTTCTGGGACGACTACGCCACCCGAGGCAGCGCCACACGCACGCAGAAAATGCACATCGGCAACCACATGGAGTTGCTCAACGACCTCAAGGTCGATACTTTCAAGAACCGCACCTACCGGCTCTCACGCTTCGTCGGCGGCCTCAACCAGAACCAGACCGAGGTGCTCTATGACTATTTCAAGGCCCGCAGCGACAGTTTCAATGCCGCCCCGCCCCAGGGCCGCGACCTCGCCGTATGGAAATACCAGCACTACCTGCGCGACTATCTCAGCGTTATCCATGCCGTTGACGAGAGCGTGGGCCAACTGCTCGATTATCTCGAAAAGAACCATCTGCTGGAAAACACCCTCGTGGTCTACACCAGCGACCAGGGCTTCTACCTCGGCGAGCACGGCTGGTTCGACAAGCGCTTCATGTATGAAGAAAGCCTGCGCACCCCGCTCGTCATGATGTACCCCGGCCACATCCGGCCCGGCAGCGTCTGCCGGCAGATGGTGCAGAACATCGACTTCGCGCCCACCTTCCTCCGTCTGGCCGGCACCAGGCAGCCCGCCGAGATGACCGGGCGCCCGCTCACCCCGCTCTTCGACGGACAGCCCGTCAAGGACTGGCGCAAGAGCATCTACTACCACTACTACGACTACCCCACCTGGCATCTCACCCGCAAGCACGACGGCGTGCGCACCGACCGCTACAAACTCATCCACTTCTACGGACGCGGCGGCACTCGGGCACAGCAGGAAAACAAGTTCCAGCGCATGCCGGGCACACGCGAGTACAACAGTTTCAACGGCATGGTGAAAAGCGGATACATCGTCGACGCCCCCGACATCGACTACATGGAACTCTACGACTTGCAGAACGACCCGCTCGAGCTTCACAATGTCTACGGCCAGAAAGGTTACGAGAAAATCACCCGCCAGCTCCAGCGCGAACTCGACCGCTACCGCCGCGACCTTCAGATTGACGAATACTGACCAGCGGTAACATTTCAAAAATAGAAGTCCGACTTCAAAAATCAGAAGCGGCGTCTCAAAATTTTGAGACGCCGCTTCTGTTTCTCCAAATGAGACGATCTGGGCCGTAACGACCCCGGTTTCGGCAACATGGCGCCCCTCTCGCACGACAATATCCGCTACGACATGCTGGCACAATTAAAAAATCCGCTCTTTTTCGTCAGAGGCAAGCGTTTATTCGTATCTTTGCATACGAATGACAATCCAAAACGGAAAAACGATGAAAACCATTTGCTCCACACTACTCGTCGCTTTGCTGTGCTTGGCCTCGTGCAGCTACAACGGTACTCCGGAGACCGGACGCAGCGAGATTCCCTTTGAAATGGCCCAGCGCTATTTCTTCAAGAACGGCCAAGCCATCCCCACCGACCCCAAGGTGACTACGGCGGAGGATTTCGGCCGCCTTTTCGGCATGGCCACCGTGATGGGTCCCAACGGACGTCCCACGGAGATTGACTTTGACCGTCAGTTTGCCATAACCATCGTCCTGCCCGTCACCGACCGCGAGACGGAAATCGTGCCCCTGCGGGTGGAACTGGCGGGCGACACGCTCCATTACGCCTACCGCATCACAACGGGCGAACAGATGTCGTTCAGCATGCAGCCCCTGTCTATCATCTTGCTCGACAAGCAGTATCAGGACAAGCCTCTGGTACTCGATCCCCAATGACCATGAACAAAGTACGCATCACCGCCGTGCGACAGACGGTCTATACCGACCTGATGGCGCAGTATGAGAATCCCATCGAGCACACCTGCGACGTCAACATGGGCCAGACGTGGACATCAGTGAAGGGAGAGCGCCCCGAAGGCATATGTCCGTCGGCGTGGGAGTCGATGCGGCCGTTCGTGGAGTCGCTGGCCCGCGGCGAGGGCAACTTCTACGATGGGTGGATGAAAAACCCCATGAGTGCCATGATCAGTTGCAACGACGGCTTCCGTCCCGTGAGTTTCTACCTCGAAGTGGTGGAGTGACGGTCACACGACACAACAACGAAGCGGCGTTTCAAAAGTTTGAAACGCCGCTTCGAAATTTTGAAGCGGCGCCTCGAAATCTTGAGGCGCCGCTTTGAATACGATAAGCTACTATTGTCACATCTGTCCTCCGCCGCCCTGGCCTTGTTGCTCGCTGTTGCCCGACGGAGCGGACTGGACATCGTTGTTCTCAATGCTGCGTGCCGCTTTCTTGACCTGCGCCTTGAGCGAGCCCAGACGGTAGCTGACACCAAAACCGATGCGCAAGAAGTCGATGCGGTTGTCGCTGCTCTGGCGGAACTGTGCCGTCATGGTTTCGTTGCGGAAATGACGGTAACGGTTCAAGAAGTTGCCGGCATTGACCGACACCTTCAGACGGTCTTCCTTGAGGAAAGAGCGGCTCAGGTTGAGCATGTACATGAGGAACGACGGCCCTTTACCCTGCAGCTGCACCTCCCGCGTGTTGCCTCCCATCCAGAGTTCGGCTTTCAGCCGCCACGGCAACTGTTGCGTCAGCCCGCCCCAGCAGTAGGCGTTGTAACCGTGGTTGTGGTCGCCCATACGGTGCACTTTCACATCGCTGTATGCAACGCCGCCGTTGAGATTGACCGACGTGCCTTTGATGATGGTCCAATTGAGGAACGTACCGAGAGAAAGGCTCTTCGAATGGAGGAAATTGTCGAACGTGCTCACGTGGCGGCCGGCGTCGTCGATGAAACTGTAGCCCGTGATGCCATTGTTCGAAAGGCTGTAAGTGAGCGTGGAGTTCAGGCTGAACTTGGGGCTGAACGTATTGAAACCTATCTCCATGTTGTGAGCCTTGGAACTCTTCATGTTGGGATTGCCGTACGACACGGCTTCAATGGTCGAAGGCGTGACATAAGGAGAGAGCATCGACACGTCAGGGCGAGCAATGCGCATGTTGTATCCCAAGCGGAGCATCCTGGTGTCAGAAAGATTATAGCCCAAGCTCATCGAAGGCACCAAGTCACTGAGGTCGGTCTTGTAATCAGGCCGCTTGCCGTCGGGATAGCTCACATGGATGTGGTAGTACTCATAGCGCGTGCCGGCCATGGCCGAAAAGCGTTTGTACCTATAGTTATACTCAGCGTAGGCAGCCGCAATGTCACCCTGCTGACGGTAGCGCAGGCTGGCGATGTCGTCAAGTTCAAACGCATCCTCCGTCTCGGCGATGCGGCGGAACTGGTCGTTGTCGCTGCGGTTGAGACGGTAGATGTATTTTACACCCGTCGACAACTTATGGTTCTTACCCAACGGCGTCGTGAAATCAATCTGTCCCGTGTGCTCCGGCGTGCGGTTGCGGGTGTCGTACTTGAGGTCTGAGAGAGCATAAGGCAAGTTCGTCAGGTCATAATAGGAATTGGTATACCGCGAATGCATACGCGAGGTATTGAGGCGATAGGAGAACGTAAGCATCCGCTCTTCGGCGAAGGTATGCTGCCAGTCGACCGAGGCGTTTACACCGGGCAAGCTCTGGTGCTGGTGCTGGTGGTGATGGTAACTGTAAACACGGTTACCCGCCAAATTGTCCATCATGTTGTCGCTGTGCTGGTCACCATGGGCGGCATAACCGTTGATGCCGGCCGTGAAACTGATCAGGTCGTGCTTGGAGAACTCGTAGCTGCCGTCAAGGCTACCGAACTGATATGTACCACGTCCACGGTCGTTGCCGTCGGTAGCCAACAGGTGATTGACAGGGTCATTGAACACTTCACGCTCGGCGACCCAACTGGAACGATGGTGCTGGTACTGACCGACACCGTAGTTGACAGACAGCGTGAGTTTGCCTATCTGTGCCATACCAAAGAGCATGGCCATCTGCATGCGGTCGTTCACCCGGAGCGAAGGCGTCAGCGTGTAGCCGCTCATGGAGGTCTCCACGTTGGTCACGATGTTGAGCACACCGGCCACGCCCTCGGCATCGTAGCGTGCACCGGGATTGGTGATAACCTCCACCTTTTTGATGGCACTGGCAGGGTAGTTCTTGAAGATAAGCGACGGGTTGGCCGACATCATTTGGTTGGGCTTGCCGTCGACATACACCTTGAAACTGGAAGAGCCGTTCACCTTGATGTTGTCCTCACCGTCCACCGTCACCATAGGCACCTTGCGGAGCATCTCCAACAGCGAATTGGTTTGTGCGTCGGGGTCTTCGGCCATGCTGTAGGAGAGTTTGTCCACTTCCGCCTTTACCAGCGGACGTGTGGCTGTTACCGTCGCTGTCTGCAACACGTTGGCGTCGTCGCTCATCAGCAACGTACCCAAATCCACCTGTTTCTGTTGGCCTAACGTAACAGACCGTGTCACCGGCCGGCGTCCGATGCTGGAGCATACCAACTGGAAATGGCCGGCCTTGGCCACCTTCAACGAGAAGAAACCTGTACTGTCGGTGATGCCGATGGCCACGGGCTGTACAACATTGGCAGCCATCATGCGCACCGTGGCGTATGCCTCGGGCTGTGACGAGAGTGAATCCTTCAGCACACCGCTGACCGTATATTGCGCCATCGCAACCACGGCAGCGCACAAGAATAAGAGAGAAAAAACGTAACGTTTCATTTTGATTTATCTATTCAACCGAATGCGGCGCAAAATTACGCAGACTATCGTTCATAACTGCTTATTTTATGCTAAAACATCCGGTTTGTTTACTAATTAATGTTCTTGTCAGAATGTAAAGTGATAATTGCCTTGTTTCACCACAACTTTATCGGCTTCCACGCGAACAATACCTCGCCCACGCTTCAGTTTCCGTCCTTTTTCACGCATGGTGGCTGTCGGCAAAGCAACCGTGGCCGTACTTCCTACAGGTACAGAGACATGGAGATCTCGAAGGTGACCATCGCGGCTAATGACGCGTGAACTGACCATACCCTGGGGAGTTTGTAGCGAGTAACTCACACTATCTACGCCTTTCGTGGCAACGGGCCGCAACTCAAAATGACGATAGCCGGCACCGACTGTTGTCGGGTTTCCGTCAACGCCAAAGGCTGTCACGTTCACACCAGCCAATCTACGGGCGAACCAAGTCAGTCCACCGCCAAACATTGGATGGTTACGGCTTTCACGTCCATTCCAGTTTTCCCACGTGACCGTAGCACCTTGTGCCAACCAATGGCCATAACTGGGAAAGTCGGTCTTCAGCATCGCTGTCGTCGCCACATCGTGAAGTCCATTGTCCGTGAGCGTTTCAAAGAAGTGCTTCGTTGTTATGAACCCAGTATTGATATGTCCGTCGTGATCCACCATGATTTCCTGACGCAAACGCTTCACGACAGCTTCCCGACGCTCATCAGGCACTCCCATGTAAAGAGCAAGGATATTGGGGCCAAAGTCACCGTATGTGGTATGCTCCGCATCGTAGAATTTACGGTGGAAAGCGCGCCATGTCCGGGAGGCAATGGCCCGGTACTCGGCATAACCATCCTCGTCGCCCAACACCTGTGCCGCCCTGGCGGTGTTGTCGGCACATAACCAGAGATAGAATGTGTGTATTATTTCGTCACTTGGTTGACCATAAGGCGGCACCCAGTCACCCAGATTTAACCAATAGCACAATTTACCCGTTTCCAAATTGCGCTCCTGTTGGAACATCGTGCTGTCGGGAGTCAACCACGTGAGCATGTGCCTGAGTTGTTCGCACATCGGACGATAGCATTGTTGCAATTGCTGGCGGTCACCATATTGGAGGTAGTATTCCCAAGGAATGGTATTCATGGCCGCTCCCCATGCCACACCACCGCCGCATGTAGGTTGCCATGGAGCCCCATTGGGCACATAACCGCTCTCGGGATTCTGTGCATCACGCATGTCACGGAGCCATTTCTGATAGAATGCCGCCGCATCGAAATTAAGCATTACCATGGCGGCAGCTATCTGGCCGTCGCCGGTATAGGGCAAACGTTCACGATGAGGGCAATCACTGGCAATGCAGCCATGCATATTGTCAAGTTGTGAGCGTTGCCAAATGGCATTGATGCGGTTCAACAAGTCGTTGCTGGTGTGGAATTCAGCGTTCAGGCGTACGTCTGTGTTCACGGCTTCGGCCTGTATTTGGTCTTTGGTCAGGTTGTCCAATCCACTGACAACCACTTGCGAGAAAACATACCACGTGAACCGGGGCGCATAACTCTCACCCGCATCGCCACGGCAGACATATTCTTCTTTGCCTACCGGCGATTCGCACACATATCTCACGTTTACTATCTGCCCTTCTTTACCCCGGATGTTTTTCAACCGCACCCATCCTGCCACCTCTTTTTCGAAGGTAATCACAAAACTGCTGTCCTGCCGTTCCAAGCTTACCGGTTGCAAAACCGCCATGATACGGTCAGCTGGTGACGTATGGGCTGTCAGTTGACCGACAGGTGCAGTGGCCATGCTCACCGGCCGCCAGTCTTGCTCGCTACAGCCGGCCTCGGCCCAGTGGGGCGTCTCCAAACGGGCATCGTAAACCTCGCCGTCGTAAACACCTGTCATGGTAATGGCCGATGGTTTCGTTATCCAGGAACCGTCAGTGACCACCGTTTCACGGGTACCGTCATCATAGGTTACCTCCAGTTGGCAGAGCAAGCACGGATTGCCAAACGACCGCACTCTATGGCTTGACGAGCGATAAAATCCATCGCCGAGGATAGCTCCTAAAGCATTATTTCCCTCGACAAGCATCGATGTGACGTCGTAGGCCAAATACAACACACGGTATCCGCTGAAGCGCGGGTCAATGGGAATGTTGCCCTTGTCGAGATCGGTACGCACCGTGTAGTTTGTGAAATTTGGAACCAGATAGTCTTCACCCACCCGTCGGCCATTTACGTAGAGCTCAAAAAAGCCTCCCGCAGTCACGTAAACCTTCGCATGGCTCACACGCCGTTTCAGGCTAAAACTCTTTCTGAAGAGCGGCGCCCCTTGTTCCTGTGGGGCACCTATCCACTGTGCTTTCCAGTCGTCGGCATTCAGCAACCCCATACCCCAGTGGCCCACGTCGCTCCAAGCCGAGCGGTGTCCACGGGAGTCCCAAGTCTGCACTTGCCAGTAACAGTCCTGTCCCGAAACGAGCGGTTTGCCACCGTAGGGAACCAGTGTCGAAGCATCCGACCGCATACGTCCGCTGTCCCACAGGTCGTAGTCACCGGCCTGCAGACGGTCCACCGATGAGGCCACCACCACACGATAAGCCGTCTGACTCTCGCCGCGGACCGTTGGGTCCGTCACTTCGTTTACCCACGACAATCGTGGCCGGAGGACATCCACAACCATGGGGTCAGCCATGTGTTCCACGGTCAACCGGCACACTCTGTACTGAGCCAACGTTGCACATGCCAAGCCTGAACAGAGCAGCAGAAAGACTAAATAGCGTTTCATTATGAACATTACGTTTCGTTTCCTGTCATGTATTCTTTCCATAGCGTTCCAGCACCTCGCTCATGGGTATATCTAACGACTCCAATTGGCGAAAGAACGCCGGCAATTCCTCTTCGTAGAACTTCACCTTGCGCATTTCCACAATGCGTTCACGGGCGTCGGGTGCCACAAAGTAACCCAGGCCGCGCTTGTTGTAGAGAATCTGCTGCTGTTGCAGGTAGTCGTACGACCGCACCACGGTGTTCACGTTCACCTCCACGTCAGCCGCATATTCGCGCACTGAGGGCACGCGTTCCTCCGCGGCATAGTCGCCCCGCAGGATGCAGTCGCAGATGTACTGCGCTATCTGCATGTAAATGGGAACGGTATCCTTAAAATCCATAACAAACTATTTAAAGCGTTTCAACAAACCCAGGCGCGTCAGCTGAGTGCGCGCCAACTTATGGTAGGACAGCCATAGACAACACACGAACCATATCAGGCAATGCAACCACCACAAGGCAATTTTTATGTCACCCGGTGAGAAGGAGACGGTTTTCACGAGCCATTTGAACAGATTTTCAAACCACTCCGACCTCATCACGAACATGCCCAACATCACATAGCCCACGACAAACAAGGTAACCTTGTGAAACGTATGTTTCTGAAACACGATGCCGCCCAGCAGGTAGATGCCCCAAAGGAACAGTATAGTGGCCAAAAGACCGGTATTCTCGAACATCGGCAAATCAGGCAGGAACATTTCAGAAAACATCTCTTTGAGCATGGGACAGCCTATCACCTCATGACTGCCATGGAACAACGGAAGGAACGCCAGGCTCAATATCCGGGCCACGACGGTCAGCACGGGCAACAGCAGCAGGTACAACAGAATGATTCCGAGACGCGACACGAAGCGCTCCGCGTTGGTCACCGGCAACATGAAGTAGTTCTGGCGACGCTGCTTGTCGCCCAACACATCTTCAAACACTGCCGTGATCATACCGAGCATGTATCCCATATAAGCCCAGAATACCGTAGTGGATATGCTTTTTGAAAACAGCTTTTTCTTGAATTCAAAATCCGTCGAATCGATGTTGCCGACAGAGACTTGCATCATGATAAACAACATCAGGCACAACATCACTACCAGGATGATAACCACGCGGGAGACGTGGCGCTTGCGGTTCACCATCAGGTCGTAGCGCACCAGTTCCAGCGTGCGCTTTATATTCAGTTTCTCCATATTACTTTTCGTTTTTTGTGTCCGTAAATACCTGGTCCAACTTGTCGCCGGCTGTCAAAGCCGCATTGAAAAGCAGTTCCAGATTCAGTTTCGTCTCTTCCTCACCGGCCTGTTTGACGAAGACGCCAGCGTCACCGCCCAAAACGTGTTGCGAATAAAGCGGCTGCGCCGTTTCGCCGGATTCCACCATGCGGAATGCCAGCCGCTGCGTGATGTCCTCCACCCGGCGGTCGAACAACAGACGGGCACCATCGATAATGGCCACGCGGTCTATCAGCGTCTCCACGTCGGCCACCTGATGGGTCGATATCACCACCGTGCGCTCGTCGGTCATGGCACGGGCCACGGCGCGGCGGAACTGGCTTTTCGAAGGGATGTCGAGCCCGTTCGAAGGTTCGTCCAACAGCAGCAGCGGCGTGTTCGTGGCCAGTGCGAAACTCAGGACCACTTTTTTCTGCTGGCCCATGGACAATTCGCCCAAC
>JAEEGG010012319.1_pt1 | contig 18476 bp, 17 predicted proteins | sample 9134161 | NCBI WGS metagenome assembly JAEEGG01 (sample SAMN16246543, study PRJNA631951) | gut metagenome | biome: gut microbiome; feature: rumen; material: CR-attached | host: Bos | place: Iran: Karaj | collected 2018-10 | reverse complement strand
CACAAAATAGTTCCAGCTTTGCAATGAGATCCTCCAGAATATATCTGGAGTCCACGTCGGTATACATTTTCACCATGGGGCGTGCGTCGGGATTTCCATCCTGCGCCGCCTCCTTTTTTTCTGATGACGCCCATACAATCGAGGAGGTATCCTCGGCCACGACGGGCGCGGGAACATAATGAAAATGACCGCAATCAGGATTCAGCGCCAAAGCGATGGCGGGGGAATCGCCAAGGGACCAGCTCTCTCCCTTTGTCCAGCCTGCGCCTTCAGAATTATTGTAATTCACAAGGTTCCAGAAAAGATGCTCTCCAATTTTGCCGCAGGGCAGAATTCTTCTTTGAATCTCTGCAATGCCAATCAAGATCGTCGTATAGACCGTGGACGGAACGATCCAAATGTCTCCGCCGCACGAAAGCACTAGATTTGCTGCCGTAACGTCATTGCCCGCATTAAACTCTCGGAAGGGCGCGGGATGTGGTGCTTCTCCGTGCGTTCCAATCCATATCACCGTCATGCGATTTACAATTTCGGGATAGGCTTGGATGGCAGCCGCAACATTCGTGATGGCACCCTGACAGAGCACAAACAGAGGCTTTTCATTCTCCTTCATGGCTTCCTCAATCAAGAAACGCACACCCTCTGAAAGCTCCCCTGAAGTAGATAAGGGGCCTTCCTGTCCGCGAAATGCCGGAATGTTCTTGATATCCATGCAATCCAAAATGGTCTGGATCTCCTGAAAGCTCTGCTCCATGGAGCCAGGAGCGTTAAAATGCTCTGCCAAAATCCCCTTGACTATCAGCTTTGGGCTTAGCAGCGCCTGTACAATCGCAAAGGGATCATCCGCCTCGCAGGCAGCATCCGTATCAATGATCACCCTAATTTTCTTGTATTCCGGAACGTCATATAAAAAGGCCACTTCCAACTCCTCCTTACCAGCTCTTTTGATGCTTCTCGCGTTATTCCTCCAGCAGCTTCAGCACAACCTTGACATTGTCTCTGTCCATCTGCTTATAATCCACGGACTTTCCAGTCACCTCGTTTTCCTTTTCCGAAAGCACGTCCAGCTCATCCCATGACACAAGGCAGGCGTGCTGCTTATTCGCCGCATCCTTGGAAATACGAATGTGACCGACGCCTCCCATTGCGACCTCCTTGCGGAACTGATTCGCCCGCTCCTCCCAGGTCTCATCACTCATCCTGACATAGCCCATGCTAAAATGAAAGGCATTCCAGCGAAGATGCTCCGTCTTTGCCATGTTTTCCAGCTTTTCCTCCGTCAGCTCCTTGGAGGGATCCTCGCAAAGTCTGCCTAAATAACCCGTAAGAAAATCCGCGCTCGCCCGGCAGCTCATGCGGCTGAAATAATCGCAGGCCATCCATTGATCCCTTGGAAGCCCCGCGGGATCGTTATAGTAATGATTGATCCTCATGGCGAGGTCATCCATCGTTCCGCCAAACAAAATGTCCGCGTCATGGAGACTCGCATATTCACTCTCATTATGACTTCTGTGGCAGACCACGCTGTCATTACAGCACTGATAGATCGGAAGCTCCCGTCCTGCTTTTGTCATAAAATCCATGATGGCATACGCGATTTCGCTGCCCTTTTTCAAATTTCCGACGGAGATCACGACATAGGTCAGCGTCTTCGCATGCTCCTCCAAAAAGTCACAGATCTGGACGCTTCTGCCCGTATGGGGATGGAAGGTAATGTCATAGTTTTGAAGCATTGCTGCATATCTTCTGCGATAAAAGCCATCCACGCTTCCACAGCCGGGATCAAAAACATGTGCATGGAAGGTGCTTCCCTCAAACTGTCCATTGGCAATGACCTTTTTCAAAACCTCCTGCCCCATGGGGCCAAAGCCCACCAACAAAACCTCGACGTCGGCCTTGGCAAGTCCGTTGTCATCAAATTCTACAACCTTGCTCAGCGGATACTTTTGCAGCAACAATCTTGCCGTCAGCTCCGAATGATCAAAGGCCTTTACCTCGCCATAGCCATAATGATCCTTCGTTGCCTGCAGGTCTCCGCCATGCCGCTCCTCCTGACCCAAAAGAACCAGAGAGGTACGCGAAGGTGCTATGTCTGCCTTCTTTAACAGGCCCAGCAGATGAACAACATACTTAACATTCGAATCCTCATCCTCTGACAGAGCGTATAAATGCAGCGTACGCTTGAGATTTTGCATGGAAATTCTTTTTAGAAAGGCCTCCTGCGGCTCCAGCGCAACGTCATCTGAATAGAGCAGCGCACCCATCTGACGAATGGCAAGCTCCTGGGAAGCATCCGCGCGTCCCACAAGCACTACCGCCTTATGCTTATCTGCAGCAATGTGTCTGCCTAGGGTCAACGAACTGTCCGTAATTCCGTAAATAAGCTCCACGTCGCGCACGTTTAGGAGGAGCTGCTGGAGCTTTTTGATGGCTCCCTTCCCCAGAGCAAGTACCGCGGCACTCGCCATGGAATAATATGCGAAAAAGTGAATGGTCCAAAACAGGAACAGCCATCCTGCATCCCTGATGCCTACCTTATCAAGGGCATCGCGGAATACTGCCTCATTGTTCACGCCGACAAACATGCGGCCCACGTCGATCAGGGTCCTAAGCACGGCAGACATGCTCTCAAACATGTTCCTGTGCCCGTGCGAGTAACTAAATCCATAGATTACGATACCGCCCGCAGCCGCGATGAAAAAGGCGATGCCCGTGATCTTCTCCCTCTGCTCCTGCTCCAATGCCACATACAGAATCAGTGCCAGAAAGAAGGCCGCTGAAATCAATATTACCGTCATGTCGATTGCCATGTTATTTTATCTCCCCCAGTATCTCCCAAGCAGAATCATCCAAAAGCTGCTCTTTTTTATCCAGCACGTCATAAGGAACCAGCAGCGTGTGGTGTCTGAGCGAATTTTCACGAACGGGCGCATAGCTCCAGTTGTTCATGATGTGAAAACGCATCCAGCGCTTATGCTCCAGCCACCTGCACGCCTCTTTTTGCTCCTCCGTCATGACACAATATTTTTTGAAGGCCTGGGCACAATTTTCTGGCGTCACCTGCGTAATATTCTCCTGCGGTAATAATAATCGAATCTTGGTGAGCAGATGATCCGCCGCTGCAATGTTCGACTGCCTGTGGAACTCAGAGAGCTCCGTCCAGGTGCTGCCACCGCCTGTCTTGCTCCGATAAAAGTCGTTCAGCATGACCGCCATGCGATTGAGCTTTTCCTGCATCACCATCTCACGGTTCATCAGCCTGACGTCCCCGCCAAAGCTTCTGCATCGGTCATCCGCCTTGGACGCATATACGTCCACCTTTGCCTTCGTTGGGAAGTATCTGCAAAGCTGCGCCATGCGCGACAGGTTGACCTCTTCGTCGTCCGCACAAAACAGAATACGATTTGCCTGAAGCAGAAGCTCCGCAGAGGCATTCCACGCATTCCCCTTAAAGTACACGCCATCCTCGCCCTCGGGCTTGACGTTGATTCCAACGATGTGTCCCAGTTCAAAATGATCCCTGCGAAACTCCTCCCAATCTCCAAACACGTAATACTTCAAGGAGTGCTCCCAGGGAAGCACATTGATCAAAAGACCTCTCTCTAACAAATGACGCGCAATTTTCCCGTCGCCTACAAGGACAATGACCTCCTCGTCCGGCTCCACGGGATAGCTCGTCCAATAGCTTCTCGCAACCGTATCCGGGCGATGGAACAGCACCATTCCCTCCGGCACGCGGTCAGGCGCATGATCCGCATCACAATAAACGTGAAGTCCGGCCCGGCCCTCTCTTTCCAAGAGCCCGCAGCCGAGATTATAATTCTCCCAGCCATTCTCCGTCATAAAAAAGACGTTACAAGCCTTTAAGGGATCCTGCCTTTTCACCACAACCTCCAGGGGATCGTCAATGATCACGTGATGCCGCATGGTCGGAAAATGCTCCTGCGACAATGTCTCCTCGTTCCCACAAAAAACATAGGCGGCATGCGGATCCTCTTTCGCCAGACGTTCTGCCAAAAGCTGCGTCCGCTCATCCAGCGTGGAAAATACGTACCAATCCTTATGCCTCATAAACCAGAGGCGAAAGCTTGGCAGCAGTCGTCCAAAAAGAATGGTAAACACAAGACCTAGCAAAAAGGTCAAAACGCCGGCGCTGGAAATCATCATGATGGCACCGATGGCCTTACCAGCCATCGTCACAGGCGTTACGTCGCCATAACCAACCGTCGTCAATGTCGCAAGCAGATACCAAGCAGCATCTCCAAAGCTGGTAATGCTGGTCTCTTCCCCCTTCGGAAGTGTTTCCACGAGAAATAAAAGCAACGTCAGCAGAAAATAAAACACGACAATCGAAAAAATAATCTGAAGAATCCGTTTCTTTTTCATGTACACTAGACCCTCTTTTGTAATGATTCTATTTGTAATGATTCTATCTGTAATGATTCAAATGATAATTATTTAAATCCTACAACCTTCTTGACTTCTATTTTCTCGTTGAATTCCTTCTCGCCGCTGGCAGCGATAAAGTCCTCCTTCATGAGAACGATCTGGCTTTTCCCCGCAAGGGAACAGCGAAGCGCCGCTTTTGACCAGGTACGCTCATACAGGTTTCTGACGAAACGTGCATTTGCGAATTCCTTGGACTGCATGTATTGCTCAGACAATGCCTCGAAATACTTATGCGCTTCCTCCTCCAAGCCGACGTCATACATGAAATGCTTTCGCACCATCAGCATAAAAATGTCAAACAGCTGCCTTTTGTTATAATTCGGGAAATGCAAAATAACAGGCATTCTGCTTCGAATGCCAGGGTTCGCTTTCATCAGCGTCTCCATTTCATCCGTATATCCCGCCATGACAACCAGCATGTCATCCCTATGGTTTTCCATCTCGGAGATCAGCGTCGTAATGGCCTCCCTGCCAAAATCATTGTTGGTGTGGCTGTCGTCATAAAGCGCGTATGCCTCGTCGATAAAGAGTACGGAACCATAAGAATCCCTACAGATCGTCGCCGTCTTTACGGACGTCTGTCCGACGTATTCTGCGACAAGATCCCTGCCACTATATTCAAAGAAGGCTCCCTTTCGAAGAATTCCCTCCTCACGCATGATCTGACCAATGATTCTCGCAACCGTTGTCTTTCCTGTTCCGGGTGCCCCCGTAAAACGCATGTGAATGGAGGGACGCTCAAGCTTCTCATTCGACATGGCAACCTTAATCTGTGAGATGATCTCCTTGATTCTGGCGGTAATCTCCTCCATGCCAATGAGCTCAGAAAGCGCGTCATAGCCCGTCAGCTTATTTTTTTCTTCCCTGACAATGCCACTAATTTCGTCCGCCACCAGCGTTTTAGGATCAATCTCTTCCCCTTTTCCAAGCTTCCCAGCGTCTTTGGAAGCCTTCCTCAGAATGACCTCATGGGCAATCTTTTCGATCGTTTTAAAGCCATAAAAACGACCATCCATCTTCTCCTGATGAATTCTTTCCGTTACCAGTTCCATGATGTCCGTGCTGGGAAATATGTTAATGCCCGTCAGATGATCCCAAAAAGCCTCCATCAGGCAAAGGTCGGAATATGGCGGAATCTGTATCGTCTCGAGTAGCAGCATGTCGGAAAGAAGATTCGATATCTCATCAAATGCCTTCTTCTCCAAGAAGGGGATGCGAAAGACGATCACATAATCGTTCTGCACGTCCTCCAGGCGCCTTACAAGTCTGCGAAGGTCATCCATCTTTTTCCCTTCAAGATAATAGGAAATATCCAAACCAACAACATAGGCGTTCTTTTTGGTATCTTCGTCTCTCAGATAATCAATCGCGGAATCCTCATCATAGAAACCATTTTTCTCCTCCGCACCCATCGTCAGTTCGCAGTAAGCAGCTTCTCCGCCATTCTCAGGCTTTGGGAACGCCTCAAGCGCTATCAGATAGCTGGACAGGGCAGACAGAATGGTGGAGAAACCGCAACCGGGATCAATGGCGCAAAGGTAATTTTGCTTTTTTATGACATCCTCTGCCCCCATCTCCTTTAGCAGCGGATACCTCTCCAAAAGCTCCGTGATTCTCCGCATGAAGTCGTCCATCCCATATAAATTCTGATAGATGCCCTGTGTATACTTATAGACAAGATTGGTCTCTGCGTCACCGGATTCCGCAATCAGAATCTCCTCAAGGCCCTCTGCGGGAAATGCCTTATTCCACGCATTCTGCAAAAGCTCCCGACACATTATCTTTGACTCTGCCTGCATTTTGATGCTGATAAACGTAAATCGACTAACCTTTAAAATGGCCTGCGATTCCTTGGGAATGCCTTCCAGTATCTCAGAGCCATACTGTCCTAGCTCCTCTGCCCGTTCCTTCGCAAATTCTAAGGTCAGTGCAAGTCTTGCAATATACTCCTTCATGCCTTTTTCCTCTTTCCATCTCTTTCTCAAGGGATTGCTCCGTTTTCCTACGCCTTCGTTCCTAGGTCTGAATTTTCAAGGCAGATGTCCACGGCGTCACAGTTTGACACGGTTCCCTTCGCCCAAGGACTCCCCACGTCGCATCTTCCAAGGTGGTGCCGTTCCTTGACAACCCCCTTCTCCTGCGCCTCAGAAAAGTCCACGGAAAGGCGGCTGACACCACTCTCCATTTTCCCTTCAATCATTTGAATCAGTTCATCGATCTCTTTTTCATCCATAACGCTGCCCTCTTAGTATTTTATCACCTGAAAGCTTGCTATTTCAACCCACAAAAGAAGCCTGCATAAGGAAACTGATAATGCATTACCTGATTTCCAAACAGCTCCTTGACCTCTCCCTGTGCCTTGCCATCCAAAATCTCCCTCGCGCCACCGATCAGCTTTTCAATCAAGGCTGGCTCCACGGGAAAAGCACCATGAGAGGGATAGATCACGTCGAAGCGATCCCGATAGGTACAAAGCTTTTGCATGCTTGGAATATAATCCGCAAGATTTCGAAAAGGTCCAAACATATAGATCGTTCCACTTTGTACGGAATCGCCAGAGAATAACACGCGCGCATTCACGTCAAGAATGGCAACGCTTCCTGGCGTATGTCCAGGAATGTCAATGATCTCTAAGGGTCTGTCGCCAAGGTCAAGGACGTCGCCCTCCTTGATGGGACGAATCGCCGCGCCGCTCCCCTTCATTCCATAGTTGCCCTCTTCTGCAGGACTCATATAGCAGAATTCAAAGGCTCCATTTCCGGAAATATGATCTCTGTCTGCATGCGTATTTAAGAGCTCTAACGGCTTCTTCGTGACCGTTTTAGCAATATCCATGGCATTTGGCGTCGTCATTCCGCTGTCTATCATCAGCGCTTTCTCCGTACCCTCTAAAACAAAGAACCGCACCATGCCATCCTCCACGCGCCAAGTGTTTTCATTGATCTGAATTACCTCTGCCATGTTTCATCCTCCTAACCTTTCCTTGTTTCAACTCCCGATAGTTCCGTTTCTCAGTTACGCACCAAGGCAAAATACCCCTGCGCCTTTTCCCGTAAATATCCCGGATATTTTTCCCGAAATGATTTCTTTTCCGCGATGGAATCCGTATAGTACCGAAGCCCCAGTTCAAAACAAATCTTTCGAATTACCTTAGGCAAAAGCTCCATCTCTTTCTCAGAAAGAAGCTCCCCTGCCACGCTCCGATACCCCCGTAACAAGCTCTGTGCCAAGGTCTGATCCATTTTTCCGTCCTTGGCACAGCAGGACCTGATGCAATCTGCAAGATCCTCCAAAAGGGATCCTTGCATCACCGTGTCCAAATCGATAAAGGCCTTGACCTTGCCCTCTTGAAACAAAATGTTCGCAAGCTTTGGATCCCCATGGATCAGACGCGTTTTATCCAGCGTAAGAGAAAGCATTTCTTCCAGCCTGGAATGAATCTCTTCCTCTAATTCCATATCCCTTTGCTCTTCATCAAAGGTTCCATTTTCGAATAAACCACAAAATCGGTCATAATAATGCTTCAGGTCATGCAGCATGGGATAAACTGCCCGCGGCGTCCCTGGGAGCGCCTGCAAAATTAGATGCATCCTCGCCAGCCCCTGCCCACAGGAAAAAAGCGCGTTTTCTGACAACGGCAGCGCAAGCACCTCCCCCTCGATCATGGGATACATTCTCCAATGATCTCCCTCCTGATCCGTGAAAAAGCGCTTCCCGTCTTTCGTCCTGAGCCAAACGGGATAAGGCCAGCCTGCCGCTTCAAAGGCCTGTGCATATAATAAATAATTATGCTCCAGTGCCGCAATGTCCATGGCCTTGCGGATGCGCTGGCATACATAGCCGCTTCCATCCTCCGTCTCGACACGGAAGGTATCATTGACGTGTCCGTCGCCAAAGGGAGTCGCCAAAATGATATGCTCTTGTATAAATTTCTTACAGATTCCTTCTATGTTGTTCATCTTCTTCTCCGGAAATTCCCTTTTCATAGCCACTTGCACGCGATTCCGTGTAAGCTTGCCGCCATCGTTCCGCATCCTCCCTACCGTGCCTTCGGTATCCGAATTACAATTCCGAAAAGGCCGTCCTGAAGCTCTGCCTTAATCTCTCCACCCATGTGCGTCACGATCTTCTTGGCAATGGCAAGGCCAAGCCCCGTCGTCTTTTTCGAACGAGACTTATCCGTTGTGAAAAACCGGTCAAACAGGCGATCCAAATCCTCGATGGCAATGTCACCTGCATCATTTCGGAAACAAAAGGCATAAGCCTCCGGCTCTTGCCAGGAGGCTATGGAATAGTTCGTTTTTCCATGAACTAAAGAATTAAAGATAATGTTGGAGAAGACTCTGGTCACGGCATCCGCATCGCCTAAAACCTTAAACTCCTCCTCAGCGATCTGGATGTCTGGCTCTTCGCCCTTCGCTTCAAAATTGGAATAGAACGAAACGGCAGTATTGCGAAGGATCGCATTTAGATCAATCATGGTTTCATGATACTCAAAGGAGTCCGACTCTAATCTTGCGAAATCAAACAGCTGATTCAAAAGACGCTTCAAGGTATCCGAACGTTCCAAAATCGTATCCACCGCCATCACGTCCTTCTCAGAAAGACTGCCCGAATTCTTTAAGATCTTCGCATATCCCTCGATGGAGGTCAGGGGCGTCCGCACATCGTGAGCAAGATTGGTGATGGTCTCCTTGATGGTCTCATCCTTTCGCCGAAGTTCCATAATATTCTTTCGATACTGATCCACCAAAAGATTGATTTCATCCACCAGCTTCCCCACCTCTGGCGTCTGGAAATCAATGGGAACCGTAATGGAGGTATCCCCCTCCTGCAGCGTTTCGATAAACTGCCGAAGCCTGATCATCTGTCGCCGCATCATGAGTAAACAAATGAGCAGAAGGAGGCAAAGGAGCCCCAAAACCGCTATGATCATGCCCGTTCCTAAACTCACTTTCCTCTCCTTTCATAATTTAATCGCTGCGCGATCATATGCTCCGTTTTGCTCGGCTCCGTTATAGCGATGAAAATTTCGTCTCAATTGCAGCGCCGTAATTTTCATCGGTCACCTCGCGTCACTTCGCTTTATCAAAATCGCTGCGCGATGGCTTGCTCCGTTTCTTATTTTGCTTTATTCGATGTCGCGACTGCGTTCCACAAGAAGCACGGCAAGACTGCAAAGGATCAAATATGCTGCAAAAACGATCAGAATTCGAATCCACTCACTTTGTCCCGTAAAGCTTATCAGCATGGGCTGTGCGAATGCCCAGCTGCCCGTCAGCGCATCTCCGAGGGACAGTGCACCCTCCAGTTTGGACAGCACCATGGTACCAAAAATCATCAAAACCATGTTTAGTGCGGAAGAAATTTCTCCAATCTTGATCATAAAACTGATTGCCAGAATCAGGATTGCAGCCGTACCGTGTGCGACCGTCTGTAACAGAAAATACTGGAATAGATTTCCCGCAAAAGCGCCATCCATCTGCATGCCTAAGGCGGTCACGCCATATGCAGCGCCCGTAGTTATGGCTACCAAACAGATCATGATCGTTAACACCAGGATACACAGCACCTTGGAAAAAAAGAAGCTCGTTTTCGAAATTCCCCTGGCGATCAGAAGCTTCCAAGACTTATCCTTGAACTCGGTGGTAAACAGAGTACTGGCGCTTACCAAAAGCGGAATCCTGATGGCATGGAAGGCCATAAAATCCATCCAATATTTCTCCAAAGCATAAGTATCTGACAAATCCAGCTTTGCATCTGCACTCCATGCGATCATACTGCCGACAAGCAGCGACCATACTGCAGTTCCAACCAGGCCGATCCAGGTTGCCTTGTCATGAAACAGCTTATAAAAAGAGGCTCTGATCATATGCTTCATTGCCCTGCCTCCGCCGTCATGAGATTATTGAAGAATTCCTCAAGGCTCTCGCCGACATGGACAATCTCGCCGACCTCTACGCCGCCGCGCACCATGGCCGTAACAACCTTGGAGGACTCATCCACATAATCAAATAGCCGAATGGTCTCTGCGTCGATCACCTCATAATTCTCTGTTCCCAGCTCCTTTTCGCATACCATTGCTGCCTTTGCCGTATCGGAAACCTTGAGTCTTAAGCAGGTCTTGCTCTTCTCCTCCAGCTCCTCCTCAGAGAGCTCCTGAATCAAATGACCGCCTTTCATAAAGCCATAACGGGTTGCCACCTTGGACACCTCATCCAGCAGATGACTGGAGATCAGGATCGTCGTCTGGTTTTCCTCATTCAGCTTCTTTAAGAGCTGACGAATCTCCTGAATACCCATGGGATCCAGACCATTCATCGGCTCATCCAAAATCAGAAAGTCAGGAGAGCCAAGGAGCGCGATACCAATGGCCAGTCTTTGCTTCATGCCAAGGGAGGTCTTCCTAATCGCCTTCCCCGCATGCTTCGTCATGCCGACAAGCTCTAAGATTCGATTCACCTCGCCAGCCTTATGACAGCCAAAGGCTCTCGAAAACATTTCCAGATTGTCCCGAACTGACAACCGCGTGTCCAATGCAGGTGAATCAATCAGGCATCCCATGCGAAAGCGTGCCACCTCCGGATGCTGATTCTCGAATAAAACTACCTCTCCGCTGGTCGGTGCTGCAAGACCGCTCAACATCTTCATCAGGGTAGACTTTCCTGCACCATTCTCACCGATCAGTGCATAAATATCACCCTTCTCTATACTCATGTTTACTTCAGAAACTGCTGTAAATCCATGATATTTCTTCGTCAATGCATTTGTTTTTACAATGCCTTTCATCTTTTTTCTCCCTTCGTCTGCAACCTCATTAAGATCATTATCCCGTAAGAGTTTAAGGAAAGCTTTCAAAAATGTTTAAGGAATTCATAAAGTTCTCATTGTAAAAACCAATTATTCAATGTCTTTCTGCTTTAAGAAGGTAATGGTAACAACGCTGCAAACCACCAAATATCCAAGGAACGTGATAAAAATTCTTCCCCAGTTGGTAACTTCGCCAAAATCTACAAATGCCGTCTGTGAAAATGCCCAATAATCCGTAATCAGCTCTCCCATGGATAACGCGTTCTCAAGGCCGTGCAGAATCACATATCCCAAAACCATCATCATCAAACATAATATGGACGCGATCTCACCGCGCTTCACGATACAGATCACCATGATGGTAACGATCGCAATGGAACAATGTGCAATGGTCTGTCCCAGGAAAAACAAAAGCACGTTTCCAACATAGGCAGCATCCACGGTCGCGTGAAGCAAAACCACATTGCCGATAGCAAGCGTTACAATGGATACAAAGCAAAGGATGACCGTCAGGCAAAGCATGCTGATCAGCTTGGAAAAGAAGTAGCTGGCCTTGGAAATCCCCTTTGCGATCAAAAGCTTCCAGGATTTGTCACGAAACTCTCCCGAAAACAGAAGCACCGCACTGATAATCAGCGGAACCTCTATGGCATGGAGACCGATAAACCCATACCAGCGATTCACGAGTTCCGAGACGTCCGCAATGCCGCGTGCGCTGCTGGTAAGCACCTGTGCCATGATCACGATCATCGACCAACAGGCAGTTCCCACAAGGCAAAGCACAAAAGCCTTGTCGCGAAACATCTTATAGAATGAAGCCCTCATTACATTTAACATCTGTTTTCCTCCTTAAAATCTTCCCTCATCTACGGGCTGTTCTCTTTACAAATCTTAGCTTACGGGAAGAATTTAAGAAAATCATTTACAAAAGTTTAAGGAATTCATAAAGAATCCATTTTAAACCCAATGCCCCACACCGTTTTTACATAGGAGCGATCCGGCTCCAGTGCGGCCAGCTTCTTACGAATGTTGCTGACGTGTACGCTGATCGTATTATCGCTCGCATCCGGCTGTTCATTCCAGAGCTTTTCATAGATCATGTCCTTCGTAAAGACTACGGACGGCCTCTCCATTAAGATCTCTAAAATGGCAAATTCATTTTTAGTCAAGGCCACTGGTTGTCCAAGCTGCGTCAGGGTCTTCGCATCAGAATCCAGCTCCAGATTTCCATAGGTCAATACTCTCGCCACAGGCGCGGAATTATTTCTACGCAAAACGATCTCTATGCGTGCCAACAGCTCCTCCGGATCAAAGGGCTTTGTCACGTAATCCTCCGCACCGCCCTTAAGAAGCACCAGCTTACTCGCGACGTCATCCTTTGCGGAAAGCGCAATCACGGGCGTGGGACATTGCTTCACAATGTATTCCAGAACCTCTTCTCCCGTCATTCCGGGGAGCATCAGGTCCAGCACCACCAGCTGATATTTATTTCTTTCCAGAAGCATTACGGCTTCCGTGCCAGAATACGCTCCATCCGTGCGATAGCCCTTACCCAAAAGGTACTCTCGCACCATCTTATTGATCGCCTGATCATCATCTACCACCAAAATACTTCGCATAAATCCCCCTTAACAACTCGGGGCTTGGTTTGATGGTCTCCCCTCAGGCCATTCAAACCATCCCCCTCGAGATTCTAAGCCGTACCACATTTTGAGAATAAATATATTGTTACGGCATTATCACATATGTTTTCTCTATCAATAAGTCGTTTTAATACTTTAATCTTCACCTATCAGATGTACCGTTTGGTAGGCGTGTCCAGTTGCAGGCAGATATTTATTTATGACATCCTTGGTTTTCAGTTTCAGGCTTGAGGTGCAGACACAGGGATGGCAACCCACGTATTCACCCCTCAGGACATCCTCGTCGATGAGGAGCTGTACGGCATGGCTGTGGTCGTTCATGAGTCCCATAATGCTGACGGCGCCAGGTTCGATGTCAAGATATTTTAGCATGTCCTCAGGCTCCGCAAAGGAAAGTCTCGCAGAATTGATCTGGCTGGACAACTCCTTCGTCTTGAATTTCTTATCTCCAGGCATCATCAGGAGGTAAAACTTCGTCTTTTGACGATTGCAAAGAAACAGATTCTTGCAGATCACCACACCAAGCACCGCATCAATGACATTGCAGGCCTCCATGTTGTTCGCAGGCTCATGATCCGTGCGCTCATATTCAATTCCCAATTGATCTAAAAAATCATAGGTTCTAATCTCTCTGGGGAGCCGCCCTTCTTCGTTTTCAGGCCGCCCGTGAAATAACTCCATTGCCTTAGTTTCCCCCTCATCTAACTTTTTGCGAAACTTATGATACCTTATCTTTTTGCGTGCCATGCGACACGTCTCCATTATAACATAGGCGGTGCTAAAACCACAACCACGTGGCTCAACATTCTTATTTCCGGGCAAAGAAAAAGACAGCCCGATTAAGACTGTCTTTTTGTATCTATTATTTCTATGATTGTCGCATGACAAATTATATCATTTAGATCATCATCTGATAAATTTTCGTACAATCCTCTTCGTTCAGGGTCACAAAGCCTGAAATGGATCCCATTCTTCCGTCGCCCCTGCAAAGCACGGAAACGAGCTTTGGAATATCTTCTTCCTTCGCGCCAAGCTCCTCGAAATTCTTCGGCATGCCAATCGAAATCAGGAAATTCTGGAATGCCTTGATTCCTGCGAGCGCCGTCACCTCAGGATGCTCAAAATCCATCTGGCAGCCCCACACGCGAACGGCAACCTGTGCGAAGCGCAGCACGTTATGATTCATCACATACCTAAATACTGCCGGCATCGTCACCGCAAGGCCTGCGCCATGTGCACAGTCATATAATGCGGAAAGCTCATGCTCGATGTTATGGCTGTTCCAGTCCTGGCTTCTACCAACGCCACAGGAATTGTTATGAGCCATCATGCCGGCCCACATAATGTTTGCGCGTGCATCATAATTGTCAGGATTCTCAATGACTCTCGGAGTTTCATGTACCATGGTAAGAAGCAGCGCCTCGATCAATCTGTCGGTTACTTCCACTTCCTTCGTATTCGTCAAATATCTCTCATAGAGATGTGCCATGATGTCCGTTGCGCCTGCTGCCGTCTGATAAGCGGGGAGCGTTTGCGTCAGCGCGGGATTCAAAATGCTGAACTTCGGACGGATCGCATTACCGCTGGCACCACGCTTAAACATACCCTCTTCCTTCGTAATCACGGAGTCAGGGCTACCTTCACTTCCTGCTGCGGCAATCGTCAGCACCGTACCTACGGGAAGCGCCGCCGTAATGGGCTTTCCGCTATAGAAATCCCAAAAATCGCCGTCATAGATGGTTCCTGCCGCGATGGCCTTCGCAGAATCAATCGTGCTTCCGCCTCCCACCGCAAGAATGAAGTCCACGCCCTCCTTCTTGCAAAGGTCAATGCCTTCATATACCAGGCCGCTCCTGGGGTTCGGCTTTACGCCGCCAAGCTCCACAAATGGAACGTCAGCTTCTGCCAAGGATGCCTTCACCCTGTCAAGCAAGCCAGAGCGAACAACGCTTCCACCGCCGTAATGAATCAGAACCTTGCTTCCGCCAAACTGCTTTACCAGCTTGCCAGCCTGCATCTCAGAATCCTTGCCAAAAGCAAAATAAGTCGGTGAATAAAAGCTAAAATTCTCCATATTCTTTTCCTCCTGATAAAATCGCCTTGTAATATCATGCATCCCTATACGCAAAAAATGCATGATGGTTTCTAATTCCAATGAACTATTTATATCATATCGTCTTCCACAGAAAAAGAATAGTAAATAATTATGAATTTCTACCTATTTTTTGTCGTATTATTTTGCAAACAAGATTTGATCCGTGAGCTTATAGTTTTCATCCAATGCCGGAAGACTGACGGGAAGATTTCCCTTTACCTCTTCGTCGCCAAAACAGGAAACGATCGCTGCCGCCAGATTTGGCGAATACGCACTTCCTTCTCCGCTCTCGGGAAGAATTGTCCTCATAACGCTCGAGCAGTATGCAAGCAGGATTGCATCTGCTTCCGTAAAACGTGCCGCATCATAAGGAAGCTGTGATGATATCACGATCACCTGCTTTCCATCCGCATGGCGCGCCTTGATAATCTCATCAAATACTGCGGTAGAAAATCCATCTCCCGTATTCGGATCCATGCAGGCTTCACTGTAAACTCTGTTCACCAGAATCACGTGCGTAGCCTTCTTGGCCGCCTTAAGACATTCCTCTCCATTGTCCTTGGTGTTTGCCATTACCACGATCTTATCATCCCCGAGCATCTGCTTCGCCAGCTCTCCATATCCCACGCGGCTCGCACAGCTGTCAGCGAAAAGGATTAAGGTCTCATCGCCCTCGTTCCATTTCAGCGGGAATGCCTGATTATCATTTTTCACTAATGTCAGCGCTTTTACTGCAATTTCCCATGCCTGATCCCTGTGTTCCTTGCAGCCAACAGTCTCCAATGCCTTATCTATCTTCTCTTGCGTCACGGAAAAATCCGTTTCTTCGAGAATTCCATATTTTTCCTTTAGTGCCAAAATGCGGCAAACGGATTCCTCAATGCGTGCCTCATCAATCTTTCCTTCCTTGACGAGCTTGATCGTGAGGTCTACCCATTCATTCACCTGATCGAGTCCAACGGAATCATAAACCATGGGAAGCATCAGCATGTCTGCCCCGGCATTGATCGATTTACAAAGAATGTCCTCCGTCGCAAAATTATCGGCGATCGCGCCCATTTCCAATGCATCCGTTACGACCACGCCCTCAAATCCCAAGTCACCTCGTAAAATGTCCGTCAAAATCACGTGACTCATGGTCGCAGGCAAATAAACATCCTCACCGGTCGATATGGAAACATAGGTCTCCTTTTCTATTTCAGGATATTGAATGTGCGCCGTCATGATCATGTCGGCACCGTTTTCAATGGCTCCCTCATAAGGAACTAATTCAAACGACTTCAGCTCCTCGTAGGTCTTATAGATGCAGGGGAACCCCGTGTGACTATCCGTATTCGTGTCACCATGGCCGGGAAAATGCTTCAATGTTGCAATCGTTCCCGTGCTCCTTAGACCCTCCATAAAAGCATCACCAAAGCCCTGAACAATCCTCGGTGAATCAGAGAAGGAACGTACGCCTATGACGGGATTTCTTGCATTGTTATTGACGTCAAGCACCGGCGCATAATCCATGTTAATGCCAAGAGCCTGAAGCTCCGTGCCATAGATCTTCGCCATTGCCTTGGCATTATCCGAATCGGCAGTGGCTGCGAGCGCCATGTTTCCGACGCCAGTCGTTCCAAATCCGATTCTGGCAACGCTTCCGCCTTCCTGATCCACTGCAACAAACAGCGGCACGCCTCCACCCTTTATGCTGCTTGTCTGAAGATCCATGACAAGTCGAAGCGTCTGCTCTGCATTTTTGAAATTCTCGGCAAATAGGATCGTTCCGCCGATGTGATTTTTTTGGATGCATTCTCGGATCGTATCATTCAGCTCCGTCACGTTAACTCTCTCTGGTACTGCCGCAGACTCCTGACTCTCTACGGTTTTACCCGCGTCTGATGCAGTGCCGCTCAGATCCTGCCAGACCCGGAAGGAAGCGACCATCATTTGCCCCACCTTCTCCTCCAGCGTCATCTGGCTCAACAATTCCGTTACGACGTCCTTCTGCTTAGCATCCATCGAACTACTCTCCTCCGTGCCATCTGCATTTCTCTCCGTAGCATCACTTGCCACCATGCTACTTTCCGTTGAACTGCCCTCTGCAGAAGACTCTTCAACATTGACTTTGCCACCACAGCCTGACAACATGCTAAGCACTAAAGCAGCCCCAAGCACCTTTGCCATAACGGGCTTTACAACCTCTCGCATATTTCGATGCATTCCTCTCCATGCCATATTTGCATATCCTCCTCGTTCAAATCGTTTTGCAATGATTTTCTCTGCCTCTCTCGGTTCCATTATGCTCTCCGCATACTCTCCTCCCATCTGCTCAGATGACTTATCAGTTTCTCTCATTTCAAAGCTTATTAACGAAAACGTTATATGTTTAATATATCAAACTTAGCACCATATTTCAATGAAACCACAACAAGAATAATTTGGTGTCATATTTGGAGATAAATTCGGGGAATAATTATTGTAAAATCCATCTTTTGATGATATAATGAGAAAAAAGAAAGGCGGTGTTGAGTCATGCAAACATTAAACCCATTTCAGATTTAAAGAATTATGCCGCGGTAGTAGGTCAGGTGACTTACGGAAACAGAATATACCTGACGAAAAACGGGCGCGGAAAGTATGCCATCGTGGACATGGAAGAACTGGATGAACTGGACAGGAGCAAGGCCCTACTTACATTGATGAACAAACTGGGTGAAGCCAGGGATAGCGTACGCAGGGACGGAACGATTTCCTCGGATGATCTGGAAAAGGAGCTTGGCGTGTATGAAGCATAAAGTGGAATACTCCATGATCGTCAGGGAAAAGATTAAGGTGTTAAGAAAAAACCTTTCTGACAGATTTGGCACGGAAGTAGCACAAAAGTCAATAAAGGCAATAACGACATCATTAAAACAGCTTTCAGACCATCTCAACGATCTCGATGTCTCCATCCGCCAGAATTTCTACGATCGGCTCATGGCCATCCTCATTCGCTCCATTCTTCCAATAGATTTCCGCCTGTCGGAGATTCTCCGCCTCGTCCGTAACTCCGTCAAAGCACTGTTCTCCCTATTAAAAACGGCCAGACCAAAGTCCAGCCGTCATTCACCTAAATTCAGCATTGTTTTTCTTTAAAAATTCTATATTTCTGCCATATTCCATGGCAGTTTCCATGTCATTATTCATAAAGCATTCAAACAATTCCGTCGGAATCCTTCCAGGATGCGTCCTCTCATAAATTGTGAGGTTTTTGGAATGTTTGCATTTCTTGCAGCGATAGATCAGCCAAACAGTTACGCTTTTCCCATTGGCATTCACCCTGAATTTGCACGAATTGACAAACTCCTGCTTTTTCCCGCAGCCTCCGCACCGGAAAAAAACTCTTGGCTCTTTCTTCTCAGATACTTTCAATGCCTTCACTTACAGCATGTCTCCGGTTCCTGAGAATCCTTTGAATACTCTTCTCCGACAAGGAAAAACTACGGGCAAGTTCG
>JAEEGG010012317.1_pt1 | contig 18479 bp, 18 predicted proteins | sample 9134161 | NCBI WGS metagenome assembly JAEEGG01 (sample SAMN16246543, study PRJNA631951) | gut metagenome | biome: gut microbiome; feature: rumen; material: CR-attached | host: Bos | place: Iran: Karaj | collected 2018-10 | reverse complement strand
CTTACGTACGTGAACGGGGAGCGCGTCGGAGAACAGTTCAGCTACGACAGCACAGGCAAGTTAACAATCCACAAAACCGAGAACGGCAAGAACCGCCCCGTCATTATGCACCTTTTAGGGGATAGGTAATAGAGGTTAGGATTTACCTGATGACGCTTGATACTTCAATGGACTGCGTAGAGCCTTTGAAGTTCCAGGAGACTTTGACTTTCACCTGCTTGGCATAAATATGGTGGATTGTCTCGAACTGCGATGAATCCAACGATGTGTAATTCTGCGTTGCCGAGACCGTCACTTCGGGAGTGTATGTCACCGTGGCAGAATCGCCAAGTCCACGCGCCCACTTGCGGTTAATATCGTTTACTTGGAAAGTCGTATCATGGCTTGGGTCAGCACTTGCCGGAATAGAAGCGACACCGACAGCCTTGAGTGAATCTAGGACCTGCTGCGCTACATCGACGGCGCCGTCACGACCGCGAATGCGCAACAAGGCATCGTGGTTTCCGCCCTGCATATTCAAAATAGCCATATACATAAAACCGAGGACAGCCGCAGCGACCAAGATTTCTACAATACCAAAACCCTTTTTATTCTTCAAGAGATTCGTCATAGTTCACCTACAATTTCTGCCAACCGCTACCCACATGCCATATCGGGACAAGTTGGTTCTTAGAAGGGGTCTTTTTCACGCCCGCAAAATTATGGGAAGTTCCATACTGGATACAAAGGAAACCCTTATTGGGCAACGTCGAAAGCCCTATTCGCGGTTTAAATTCAACGCCACTGGAACGAGTCCAATCATCTGTTAAGGCACAATCGTCATCATCCAGGTCCAAGATATCGCCTTTATAACTACCTGAACAGTTAAATGTTGCAGGGGATTCGAGTTCATAACGGTCATACAAAGTAGGCGTTGTAGAGGAGGAACTGCTACACTCGCCCTCATAAACCTTGAGCGTATCTTGGTCGGCCTTGAGGCAAAGCGTCTTGGACATTCTGTTGGCATCATTGGCGATACGTTCCAAAAAGGCAGCCGTGTTCTCCGCATAGCCGCGGACACGATTATTGATGACAGCATTTCGCAAGCTTGCCGCCCCCATCGCAGACAAGATTCCCAAAATCGACATGACGACGAGGACTTCTACCAGCGTATAGCCTTTCTTTTTGATATCGACATTCAGCATACCGAAATCTCCACGCAACAGATATCCTTTAACAAAATCATTCCAAAAGGTAGCAATAAAAACGACCTTTTTTCGCCAAGGCCCAATTCATAATATATATTAAAGCTTCCAAAAAGTAAACATTTGTAAACAGAAAATGCGATAATAAAAAAAAATGTGATAAAATCCATATACGTTTTTTCAATTTCCTCGAATAAAGGCCTCTAAATTTGCTATATTACGCACGCACAACCTGCCCAGGTGGTGGAATGGTAGACACTGGGGACTTAAAATCCCTTGGGGGCAACCTCGTGCGGGTTCAAGTCCCGCCCCGGGCATTGTTTTTTTACAGGGTTTCAACTTCGCACAAGGCGGGAAATCATGATTGAATTCTATCCAAACAGCATCTATTATCCGCGCGAAGCGGTTGATGAAAAACTGGCCAAAGGCGAACTCGAAAAGACGAAAAAATATTTGATTGGCTGGACAGAACGCCATCGCGACGAAATCTGGGAATGCGCCCGTGAAGATGCGGAAACGCCCTCTGACGAAATTTTGCTCGACAACCTGCGTGCACTTCTCCTCTGCAAGGGCTCCGTCCAACCGGCTGCCGAAATGGGCGCCATGATTCGCGAAATCACGAAAGAAGTCTGGTACCAGAACGAAAACGGCCCCAAGGATCCGGCATCCATCGCTGTGGATTGGCAAGCAAAATACTTGACCAAGTGGCGCGAGGCCCGTATGTTCGAGGCCTTCGTGCTTATCGAAAAGAACGCGAAGCAACTCATCGAAATACTTCGCGCATAGTAATTCTTTATGGATGATGAAAAGACTCGGCTTTTTAGGCCGAGTTTTTTGCTTTAGCCAAGCGAAATACCTTTCGCCTCATCAGCGCTAAACGCCATGAGGTTTACCTGTTGCTTGAGCTGGGTCACCTTCATTTTAGGGGCCCTATATTCTTTTTTCTGCTGCTTTTTCATAATAGTATCGTGGTTAAAGGTTTATTGTTGAAATATAAGAAAAATTGTTCAGATAAAAAACTAAGCTCTACCTACTACAGCGCATGGAACCGTATGGGAATCCACATTTCAAGTTTACCCTGCTTGCTCGGCGGCAGACGCCAGTAGTACTCGACATGTTTTAACAGTTTGACCTTGAAAATGTCATCATCCGTATCCGAAAACAGGATTTGCGGATTCATGAACCGTCCCAGACTGTCCAGCGTCAAGCGAAGTCCAAGGAACACGTCGTCATCGGACTTGAAAGGCAAGCGCCCCTTGCGGCTCGACTTGAGTTTCTTGAAATACTCCGACGACAAGAAATGCAAGCCGGCAGCACGCCCTTCAAGAAAGAGAGCAAGTTTATTCAAATCGCGACCGGCGGTATTTTCGAGCACATAGATTTCGTCAATCGAGGGCATATCGACACGTCCCTTGAACGTATCCTTGACCGGTTCCTCTTTCACCTCTTCCACGGTTTCGACAATGGGTTCATACCGCGGAACGCTGTAAATAAAATACAGCATGGCAATAAAAACAAACAAAAAGGCTATCATTGGAGCGTTGCGTCTAATCATGGCCTCACTCGATCGACTTTATGCAAAGTTGCACAGTCTTTGTATTGTTAAAATAATTCCAAATAGGTTCAAAAACGACCGTCACCGGACGGGAGCGGCCAAGCAAGGCCTTGCTTTTGCGGAGTCCGAAGGCTATCGCCGGGAATACGTTGCTCCCCGCCTGCGAAATTTCCATCTGCAAGTGCCCACCACGGAGTTCTCGCACGCGATGCACAGTCACGCCTTCGGCACGGAAAGTCGGGTACGGGAAATTTCCACCAAACGGTTCCAACAAATCGATGTAGTCGAGAATCGAACGTTCGCGCATCGGATACCTGCCACTCGGAGCACGCGTTTCTACCACAAGTTCACTGAGGGCAATCTTGATATCGTAAGGGTAGGATTCGTCCGTATTGACAACCTCGCCCGTATAGCCCTGTTCCGCCGCCGACTGCAACAATCGTCCGCGAAGTTCATCAATCCTCGAAGCTTCCAACGAAAAGCCTGCCGCATTGGCATGGCCGCCCCAGCGATCAAAGAGGTCACGGCTTTCGAACAAGGCCTTGTGCCAGTTGAATCCGGGAACCGCACGGGCGCTTGCATGCGCCATACCGTCGATAATCGAAAGTACCGCCGAGGGCCTGTGGAATTCCTGCGCGAGTTTTGCAGCGACAATACCTATCACGCCCACGTGCCAGTTTTCACCGGCGACAACGATGACAGTCGGGACCGAGTCCCCATAGAGCACTTTTACCTGTTCCATCGCCATCTCGGTAATTTCGGCCTCTTTTTCCTTGCGACGCACATTCCACTCTTTCAGCTCCGCAAGCAGCTGCGGAGCTTCGCTCTTATTTTCGCATAAAAGGAGTTTAAGAGCCGGGTCAGGGCGTTCCATGCGACCGGGCGCATTTAGGAGCGGCGCTAGTTTATACATAACATCGATGCCACCCACACAGCTGTGGGGCTTCATAAGAGAGGCGTACATTTCTTGCACGCCGGGCCAGCGGCTGTCTTTCAGGCATTCCAGTCCGGATCGCGTAAAGAATCTGTTTTCGGGCGTCATCTGCACGAGGTCTGCAAGCGTTCCAAGCGCAACCAAATCCAGATATTCCACCGGATTCGGGAGTCCAAGACGGCTAAACAGTGCGCAGATAAACTTGTAAGAAACGCCGACACCGCAAAGTTCCGGATTCGGGTAGCTATCCCCGTCCTGATGCGGGTCCAAAAGCACGTCGCTGACCGGGAGCCCGTCACCAGACGGTTGATGATGGTCCATGACCATGACCGCCATGCCGAGTTCCTTCGCATGGGCAATTTCTGCATTCGCGGTAATGCCCGTATCCACCGTAATCAAATTACGTCCGCCAGCTTCGTACATTTCGTCAACGGCGGAAACAGAAAGCCCGTAGCCGTCTCCAAAGCGGTTCGGAAGTCGCCATTCGGATTCAACCCCCACGGTCTTTAAGCAGCGCGTCAAAAGCGTCACGGAAGTCATGCCGTCCAAATCGTAGTCGCCAAAGATGAACACGCGTTCGCCCCGTTCGCGAACAGCCAGTATCCACTCCACAGCCTTGTCCATCCCCATCATGAGGAACGGATCATGCACGTCGTTTTCGCTGGAACGAAGCATGTGGTATGCATCGGACACCGTCCTAATGCCACGCGAAACGAGGAACCTCGCCACCGCATGCGGGATCTTTAACGAAGAGGACAATGTCGAAGCTACAAGATCATCCATTTTACTTGTAGCCTTCAAAAAGTTTCATCGAGAGATTCTGGAGGCAGATTACCGCCGCCATTCGCCTCGAAGCTATTCTCGACATGGTTTCCTGGACGCTCACGAGCGCAAATTCCAAGGCCGAAGCTCCCACCTGCGGGTAACGTTCGAGGTTCACGCGGCTCGTCGCCTCCGGAATGCGGAGCGGAGCACCCGATTGTTGGCGCAGCAAGTCCGAAATCAAAAACGACAAGACTTCCAGGAAACGGTTCACGATGGCCGGGTCTTCAAGTTCGGAATCTTCCAGTTCAAAAAACAAATCCGTGTAGTCCTGCGAAAGTGATTTTTCGATAAAATCGACCGCAAGCGGACACCAGTTCTTGGCATGTTCGGCATAGTAAAGCGCCATGCCGGGGGAACCCACGGCAAGCCCGATGACATCATCGGTCAAGGTCGATTCGTCAAAATCTTCGCCACCCACATGGGCGGCCTCCTTGCGCACTTCGTCGTCCGTGAGAGGCGGCAAGTGGAGAGAAAGGCAGCGCGAACGGATGGTCTGCAAAAGCTTTTCGCGGGACGAGGTCGTCAGAATGAAATACGTATTCGGGGGGACTTCTTCGAGAGTCTTGAGGAAGGCGTTTGCCGCAGAATCGTTCATGCGGTCGGCCTCGGCAATAATCACCACGCGGACGCGGTCGCCCTTCATCGCAAACGAAGCGGTCATCGTACGGATGAGTTCCACCGAAATAACGGCGCCCGCACTAAAGATATCAACGCGATACGGATTCTTCGCAATTTCTTCGATGTAGGCCTGCTTGAAGTCCTGAATCGTCTTTGCGGAACTCCCGGCGGAGACATCGGATGCATTGCGGGCACTAGCCTCTTTCGCTTCCATCGGCACGACCCAGTTGTCCGTCACACCGGTATCGGCGGCCATCTTGCAGCCGAAGCATTTACCGCACGGGCGGACGCTTGCGTTCGTGCACTGCAACGCCTGGGCAATTTCCATCGCGAGCGCCTTCTTGCCGATACCTACGGGGCCGTCGATGAGAATCGACTGCGGGAACCGGTTCTCACGCAACGCCGCCATGAGGCGGATGCGGATTCGTTCCTGGGAGGCAGGGCCATTTAAACGGTATTCTATCATTTCTGTTTTAACCATTGCAGGGGATCCACGGTCTGGGTCCCTTCGCTCACTTGGAAATACAATTTAATTCCATTTAACGATGCGATATCGCCCACTTCTCCAATTTCTTCGCATTTTTTAACACTTTTGCCCTCTTGGACATTAATCGTTTTCATGTGGCCATATACCGTGTAAATTCCACCTTCGTGTTCTATAATCACAGAGGGGCCGCGACCATCAATTTCGGATACCATCGCAATAGTTCCTGCGGCGGCAGCACGAATGCGTCCACCGCGCTTTCCGCGGATTTCGACGCCCAAGTTGCGGGTCATGATGTGGAGCACCGGATGTTCCTGCAAGCCGTATTCGCTGATGACGGGGCCATCGAGAGGCATGCACTTCGGCCCCTTGAACGGCACCACCTGAGTAGTCTTCTTGGCAATTTCGCTCTGGCGATTTTTCTCCGCTTCGCGTTTCTTGTCGGCTTCGCGCTTTTTCTCTGCGGCCTTTTCCTTTTTCTTGAGAGCGGCAAGGCGGGCTGCTTCGGCCTTTTTGGCTTCCTCGATTTCGCGTTTGCGGCGTTCTTCGAGTTTTTTGATAAGCGCAAGCATCGTCTTCTGGTTGCGTTCGAATTCCTTGAGCGCCATGCGCTGCACGGCCTTGTCGTGCTTGAGGGAAGACAACATGCGTTCCTGACCGCTCATCTGCGTCACTAGGCGGCGTTCCTCGACAGCTTTTCTGTTCCTAAGTTTCGTAAGCTCGGCAAGATGGCTCTCTTGCACATGCTGTTTCTGCATGCGTTCTTCGACAAGATGCCGTAGTGTTTCCACATCTTCGCGGTCGCGGGTCAGCAGGTGGTGGACCCAGTAGACTTTTCGTTCGGGGTTGCCATTCTTTGTCAAAAGCTCATACAGAATTTCGGCATCGTTGCTGCGGCCATATACATACAAATTGCGTACTCGCTTTTTCATGGCTCGCTTGCGGCTCTTGATCTTGGCATCCAGCGAATCAATATCCATCACCAGTTGTTTAACCGCCCCCTGCAACAAGTCCTCGTTCCGCGACAGTTCCGAGAGGTACGACCTAGTGCGATTGAGGTTCTGGTCCAAAAGAGAAATCGTATTCAAGACGCCCTTTTCTTCGGTCTCGAGAACGGCAAGTTCCTCTCGCTTTTTCGCCAAATCCACTTCGAGTTTCTTGAGAGCCGTTTTCTGTTCGTCAATCTGCGCATCAGTCTTTTGAGGAGCCCCCCAAGCGAGAACGGCAAAGGAGAACAGCAAGCACGAAACCAAGAACGAAACTAGGCGCATCGGTTATTCCTGCTCACCTTTCTTTTCGAACAAGAAACCGCGCACCGTGCGGAAACTAAAGTAACCGGAGAGTGCCGTTTCCAGGAGCACCGTAAAGAGAACGATGACGCCGAAGTAAGACACGCTCGGCTCTATGATAGGGAACATCCGCACCACGGACTGGAGGACCATCCAAAGGAGAACCACGGCAAGACCACTCCCGATAAATCCCTGCATAGCCCCTTCCAGCACAAACGGGAACTCGATGAACAGGTAGCTGCCACCAGCGTACTTCATGTTATCGACGAGAAGTTTCCGCGACATGAGCGAAAGCCGCACGGAATTGCAGATAATGAGCGAGAGCGTAATGAGCAAGAGGATGCTCACGCAAACCGGCCAGAAAATCATCTTGAACTTCCAGGACGCGATTCGAGACGCCCATTTCAGCGGCGCCTGCACTTCTTCGAAATACGGTTCTTCGGCAATCGCGTTGCGCACCTCGAAAAGGTCTGCCGGGTTATGCGCCTCGCTACGGAGCGACACGCGGAAAAACGCCGGGATCGGGTTCCCTTCGACAAGTTCCAGCATATCCGGAGAGAAATGCCTGTTGAAGTCGGCCAGTGCGGAATCTGCACTCACGAATTTCACCGACTCCACATGACGCGAATGCTCAAGCCGAGTCTGGATTGCCGAAATGGAATCCTCGGGGACATTCTCATTCAGGAACGCCTCGACGACATACAGCGACTTTTCGGCTGAGAGCAGCTTGAAGGAAACACCCAAAGCCGTAAAGGAAAGAGCAAGCAAAAGCGAACACAGGAAAATCGTCACGAGAGACGGGAGAATCACCGTCCTGTGCTGTTTCCATCCGCGAAAAGATTCCGATATTAAGTAACCTAATTGTCCGAACACGCCTCGAATATAATTAAATTTACAGAGGTTCTTTACGGGGCTTTTATGGGAAACATCATATTAAAGATAACCGCATTGATTTGCGCGATGGCCCTCTGGTTTTACGTCATCTCGCTGAAGGACTTCCAACTGACGATGGAAGTGCCGCTTACGTTCGTGAAGTTGCCCGAAGCACTTGCGATTGCATCCAAGCCGCCCAGCACGGTTTCCGTGACCGTCGAAGGCAAGCCCCTCGACCTGATCCGCCTCCAGTCGCAGAAACAGTCGGCCATGGTCGTCGATATGCACAACGCCGAACTCGGCTCCAAGCGCATTCATCTGGACGCAAAGAACTTTACCGCCCCGAACTTTTCATCGGTCCACTACATCGAACCCGACAACCAGTACCTCTTCATTGACGTTGCCGTCGATACGCGAATTGAACGCAGCATTCCCATCAAGAACAACGTGACTTTCAGCGCCGCTCCGGGCTACGCCCTAGTCCAACCGCCCAAACTTATCAAGGAAGAATTGATGGTTTCCGGTGCAAGGAACGCCCTCACCCGCATTATCGACATCCCGACGGATTCCCTGTTTTTTGACAGTATCAAGGTGAGCAAGACGTATTCGGTACCACTTGAAACTGAACAGTTGCCTCCCTTCGTGACGCCTAGCGATTCCGTGGCAAAAATTGTTGTCGAAGTCCAAAAGATCAAGTCCAAGGCTTTCGTCAACATTCCCATCCAGCTCATAGGCTTCTACGACCGCGCCCTGAATTCGCTTTCCCCGCAACAGGCAACGGTCGAAATCACAGGTGGCGAAAAAGTGATCGAGTCCATCAAAGGAAACGACATCGAACTGTTCATCGAATACAACCGCTTCGCCATCGAAGACGCCGACAGCCTCGCCCCCACCATCAAGTTGACCTTGCCTCCTGACGTTGACCGTAACATGTCCATCAAGGCAATTCTTGTCAAGCCCGACAAGATCAAGCTCATCAAGCAGCACAACGCAGACGAGGACAAAGACGAGGAATACGGAATATGATTTGGCTTGGAATAGAATCCAGCTGTGACGAAACGGCATGCGCCGTTCTACAGGACGATCCCCTCAAAGTACTTTCGAACCCGCTTTACAGTCAAATTGACGAGCATGCCCTCTATGGAGGCGTCGTTCCCGAAATCGCCGCACGCGCGCACCTGCAAAAGATAGCGCCCATCGCCGAAGCAGCAGTCAAGGAGGCTGGCATCGAGCTCAAGGATATAGACGCCATCGCCTACACCACAGGACCGGGACTAATGGGACCGCTCCTCGTAGGCGCCAGCTTTGCCAAAGGACTCGCCCGTGACTTGAACATCCCGGCTTACGGCATGAACCATCTCGAAGGCCACCTCGCCGCCGCCTGGCTCTCTAACCCGGACATCAAGCCGCCGTTCCTGACCCTCACTGTTTCGGGCGGACACACGGAACTCGTGATGGAAGAACCCGGATTCAAATACACGAGCATCGGACGTACACGCGACGATGCCGCAGGCGAAGCGTTCGACAAATGCGGAAAGCTCATCGGCCTCAAGTACCCAGCAGGTGCGACCATCAGCCGCCTCGGCAAGGACCACAACCGCAAATTCGTGGAGTTTCCGCGTGCGCTCCACACGCACGACAGTTGCGAATTTTCGTTCAGCGGTTTAAAGACCGCCGTGCTCCGTTACACCGAAACGCACGATCCGCAATTTATTCAAGATAACCTCGGCGACATCTGCGCCTCGCTCGAAGACGCGATTGTCGATAGCCTCGTCACAAAGACCATCAACGCCCTCAAGAAGACGCACATGAAAACGCTTGTCATGGGTGGAGGCGTGAGCGCAAACAACTGGCTGCGAACACGCTTGCAGGACTACTGCGACAAGAAAGGCATCCGTTTTTGCGTCCCGGACCGCAGCCTCAGCACAGACAACGGAGCGATGATTGCCGCCGCCGCCATCCGCCGTAAATTGCAGGGCAAGCTCGAATCCATCGACGTCGTGAAGCCCTGGATGCCGCTCGCGATTTAGGCCTTAGGCTTTAGGTTGTAGGGGTGCACATATAATACACTCCGCAGGGTAACAGTGTATCATGATAGTAGCATGTCCTTATTCACCGTGCTTTTGAGTATGCTTTTTTACTTTCTCTGTGTTTTTTCGTGAATTTTCATTGTATATTGTAAATATGATTTTATCGTGTAAACATATGGTAATGCTCCTTCTCGCAGCCGTGGTTCTCTGCGGAGCTCAGGACTTGAGCAAACCCGTCAACGATGTTGACGTTTTCCGCCCTGAAAAACGCGAAACGAAAGTGGAGCTGGTGGACTCGACAGCGAGTAATTCCGTGAAGTTGAACGTCGATATTTTTGCCGACGGGTTTATCGGTTCGTACTACATCCTCTGGGACGATGTCGATCTTTCTGAAGATATTAAAAAACTCATGACGACCCGCGACTTCGCCCGCGATGAATTCTTTATGCAGAACATCGACCGCGAACAGTTCGAACAGGAACGCATGCTGCAACTTTTCGAAGACAAGAAGCGTGAATTCTTCAACATCTTCCCTGAAGAAGCCCTCAAGGAACTTCAAGAAAAACAAGCGGACGAATAGGTGTTTTAACTACCAAACAAATGTTTTCGCAAGAACGCAATTTCACAGACTGGCAACTCACGGGATTCGGCAACGCACCCGTGTTTCTTTTTAACTCCATCGAAAGCACTCACAGTTTGATGAAACAACGCGCCGCCGCAGGTGAAATTGCGCCAGGCACACTCTTTGTCGCCGATTCGCAAAGCAACGGGCATGGCCGCCACGAGCGCACCTGGGACTCCCCTGCCGGCAAGAACCTCTACTTCAACATCCTGATTCCACTTAACGGCATTCCAGCCAACCGCTTTGCACAAATTACGCAAGTCGCCGCACTCACATTCGCCGAAGTATTCAACGGATTACAAGAAGCCGCAGTCCACGAAAATAAGGATAGTGCAATTTTAACAAGCGACAAGAACAGCGGAACCATTTCAAAAATCACCGTAAAGTGGCCTAACGACATCTTATACGGCAAAAGCAAGTTCTGCGGGATTTTGGCGGAAATCATTTTTTTACCACCACAGCAGGCCACCTCCCGCCCGGCACTTTCGATGGGTGTCGGCATCAACGTCAACAGCGACCCCGAAGACTACGCCCATCTAAATCGCGCCGTCACCACGCTCAAAGCCATCGTAGGCAAGACAATCAACCGAGAAAGGCTCCTGCAAGCGCTCATTGGCAATCTCGAACGCGCCATCGGGCAGTTCAAGGCCTTCGGTATTCGCCCTTGGATCGAAGCCTGGAAACGCATGGACCAGTTCATTGGCACACGTGGCACCATTATTGTGAACAACCACTGCACCGACCAAAACCGAGACGGCAACAGTGCCGGTGCCATCAAAAAAACAGGCCGCATCATCGACATGAACGATGACGGCAGCCTGCTCTTTGAATGCGACGACGGCAAAATCGAAACCGTCATCTCCGCCGATTTGGAAATTTAAATGACGACAAACGACTTAAAATTCTTTTGGCCGTTCTTTCTTTGCCTATTTACATTGATTCTATCAGGATGCAACGCATTCAACCAATTGAACGTCCATTCCGGCAACTTTGATGTTTATGTTCCTCCCACTTTTACAGGAGCAGGTTACAATATTCCAAAAGACTCTTCCATCAAACGAACATCCCTACAGATAAAGTTTCAAAAAAAGGAGATGCTACAACTACATGAAATTTGGAATAAAAAAGCGGTAGGCGATGATAGAACATTACCAGAAGAAAAAGCCAACATTGCGTATCGGCTGAAAAATTTTCCCATAACAGCTTCATACGATTATCTAATGAAGTCAGAAGTATGGCTAGCTTCATTGGGTGGCGGACTAGATCCATATCCTTATCTAAGAGCTTACAGCGGTTGGAACGGCAAACACTTTGAATTTGGCATCGGGCTTCAATTAGGCTTTGGTGGTTATAGTTACTCTCTAGAAGGCGATTTTCTTCAACACTGCCACACATTCGAAGGAGAATACGATTGTGGGTATGGACATTTATCCAAAAAAGACAATATGAAATTTTCATTCACCCTTGCACTAGGGACCTATGCAGGTATTTTTATAACAAAAGAATTAGCATTGACTTACGCCCCCGCAATTTATTTTCCGTGGTGGACGGCAGATGATTTCGACTCGCACGACATTACATTTTCGTTTCCATTTATTATTGAACAATATATGGGTGCATCATACCTGCTGAACAAGCACATTCAGCTTTCCTTAGGCGCTACTGTTTATGTCGGCGAAAATTTTTCAGGAAAGCACTGGCAAGCCAATACTAGCGCAAGTTTATTATTCTAACAGTTATCTCTTAAAATACATACTACCGATAAGCGAGACGGCAAGCATCACGATCATCGCGGTAAGGCCCATGTCGGCAAGGTCACGGCGTTCGCCCGCAAGACCTGTTTCAAGGAGAATCACGAGTACAAGAGCAATGACCGCGGCGGTGGCTCCCATCGTATGGAACATTTTCACTTTTTCTTCGTTCGTGAACTTTCCGTTCGGTCGATTAATAAAGGACATTGACATTTCCTCCCAAACAAATCCAGACAATGAGTCCAACCATCACGAGCACGCTTATCGCCACATTCGCAAGGAAAAAGTCGCGATTCATCGCATCCAAATCATTTGATTTTCTGAACAAATGAATATAGACAATCGCAGCAGTCATGAGCCCTGTAATCGTCCACCAGACCCAGCCCATGTCCCAGAAAAATCCAAATACAACACAAAGAACAAGCATGGCCAAATGGCTTGCAAGCGCAATGCGTAAGGACTTTTCAAGCCCAAAGCGAGCGGGAACGGAATGCAATCCCTGCTTGCGGTCAATTTCAATATCCTGCGTTGCGTAAATGATATCGAAGCCGCCCATCCAGAGCATCAGAATGAACAAGAGGAAAATCGGGAACACGGCAAACTCGCCGCGAACGGCAATCCAAGCGCCCAGCGGACTCATGCCAATCGCAAAGCCGAGGAACCAGTGGCAAAGCCAGCTAAAGCGTTTCCAGTACGAATACGAGAGCAACAGAAACCACACCGGCAACGCGAACATGCCCGCCAGCGGCTGGAGCATCCATGCAAACGTAACAAACAGAATCCCGTTCAAAACCAAGAAAGCGATTACCGATTTACGGCTGAGGCGGCCCGCCGGCAAATGACGTTTTGCCGTACGCGGATTCTCCGCATCGAACTTGGCATCGGCAATGCGGTTAAAGCTCATGGCGCTGTTTCGCGCCGTCACCATGCAAAGGACAATCAAGATGATGATGCGGGCTGTTTCGTAGGCGCTCATATCGCGAAAGCCGTTCGCCGCGACCCACATGGAACCAATCGCAAAAGGCATCGCAAATAGCGAATGGCTCAACCGAACAAGATGTGTAAATTCGAGAAGTTTATTCATGATTAAGTAGACAGTAAGAAGTTAGACAAATGCATAGGTCGAGCGTCGCGGCCAAGTTTACTTGGACATGACCGAGGCCAGCATTTGGCACTTGAACGAAGTGAAAGTGCAAGTAGGAAGAGGTCATTGTTCACCGTCCCACGCTCTCGCGACGGTAGCTACTTGAGTCGCATCCACGCCCAAGTGCTTGAGAATTTTCGCAACGACGGTATCCACAAGTTCTTCGACACTCGCAGGTTTGCTGTAAAATTGCGGCGATGCCGGAATCACGACTGCGCCCGCAAGCGTCACCCGCCTCATGTTCTCGATGTGGATTAAGTTGTACGGCATCTCTCGCGGCACAATCACAAGCGGCCTGCGTTCCTTGAGGCAAACATCCGCCGCCCGCACAAGCAAATTGTCCGACGTTCCGGCGGCAATGCGGCCAAGCGTTCCCATGGAGCAAGGCACCACGGCCATACCCGCATAATCTGCGCTACCGCTTGCGCATTCCGCGAAAAAATCATCAACGTTGCAGACATCCTTGCTATAGCCATACAAAGCACTTTGCCCTTCGTATTCCAGAACCTGCTTTCCCGGGTGCGTTACAATGAGAGTCACCTCATGGCCAAAGCGTTGCAAGTACATCGCCGTACGAGTCGCATAAACGATACCGCTCGCCCCCGTCACTCCAAGCACAAAACGGCTCATGGCGTACCTACCGGCTTGCGCAGGAACACGCCAAACGAAATCCCGCCATCGAACATCTTGACTTTCTTTACTTCAAAGCCGCATTCCTCGGCCAACTTGCAAAATTCATCTACCGGCAAAAAACGGATAATCGAATTCACCAAGTATTCGTAGGCATCTCGCTTGCCGCTAAAGAACGCGCCCATCACCGGGATGAACAGCGGAGCCAGCACTTTATAGAAAAATTTATTGAAAAAATTCCTCGGCGAGAAAAATTCCAGAACGCAAAGGTAGCCACCCGCATCCAGCACACGGTACGATTCCATCAAGGCGCCCCGCGCATCCGGCACGTTACGCATTCCAAAGCCATTCAGAATAACGTCAAACTGGCATTCAGCAAAAGGCATTTTCATCGCATCGAGCTGCACCGCATGAGCATCTATTTTCTTCGGCTTGACTTCGGCAAGCATCCCGTACGAAAAGTCGCCAATCACCGCCGGATCCACAATAAGACCGTGCGACGTTTCCTTTTGCGAAGAACATTTGCATGCACAGCGACCTTCAAAAATCTTGCGGAATGTATTGGCAAAATCGCCTGTGCCGCCACACAAGTCCAACAAACGAACCTTCCGCGCAAAACCTTGTGCATCTTCCGACGCCGAGTCCGCGCCGTCCGCCGCAACCATCTTCTTCAAGCACTTGCAGCAATACCTACGCCACAACACGTCTTGATAACAGCTCAAGAAATGATTCAAAAAATCATAGCGGCTCGCAATGCCATCGAACATCTTACGCACGGGACTTTTCATGTAACAAAATGTAGAAATAAAAAAGCGACCTGAATTTTCATCCAGGCCGCGAATTTCATTTCAGAGCTACAGCTAATTTATTTAAAGTTAGCCGTAAAGGAATCGCCATCCTTCGGAGTCACAATACGCGGATTGTCGTTCACGCCATCGCTCCAGCCAGTAAACGTAGCACCATCATCCGGAACAGCCTTGAGTTCCATCTTCACGCCGCCAAAGAACTTGCCCTTGAAATCCTTGCTCGGAAGCGTCATGCCTTCCATAAGCACCGCACCGTTTCCACTAGCCTTGAGGCTCACAGAAATCGTGCCGCTCAAGCCGAATTCTTCCTGATATTCCTGAAGGACCTTCGGATCGCGTTCATTAGCCCACTGCTTCAAGCAAGACCCCGTCTTGCTGAATCCTTCGTGACAAGAATTCTCGTACCACTTCTGATCCTGCTTGAACTTTTCAAGGTCACGCTTCATTTCAGCGTCGTCAATCTTGCTTACCATATCATTGACAATCTTTTCCACATTCTTGCCGTTCGTGTAGCTATTGAATATCACGGCAGAGCGGTTGATAAACAAGCGCTTGAAATCCGGGTTCTTGATAAGCTGGATGTAGAGGTTTGCAAAGCAGCCTTCTTCCTTGCACGGCTTGTTTCCGCCACCCTTCTTAATCCATTCGAACATATTGGTTTCCTGCTTAAATTCACCGCCATTCACACCCCACGTCCAGTCAAAGCCGTGGTCAAGGTCATACACCATGAATTTCCACGGATGTTCCGGAGCAGACCATGCACGCACGTTGTTGTTCGGCCAGTCACCATTGTGCATATAAATTTCGGCTGCCATGTAATCGGCCAAGTTGCCCACATCGAGCATCGTCTTCACTTTTTCATAATTGGCATTTTTTTCACCCGAGAAATCATTAGTCGCTACAAAGTGAAGCATGTTCGTGTAAGCTTCAGCCGTACCGTTGCTCACTTCGACTTCCTGGCCCAAGTGCTTGACAAAGTTCACCGTATTGGCGTCAATCTTGTAATTCGTTTCTACATAATGCTTGTTGAAACGTTCGCGCATGTCGTGAATGCCTTGGTACTTGCCGTTGTAGAACACAACCACCTGACGGCTTCTCTGGTAATCGACACTGGTTCCTTCGAGGAGGGCGCCACCCATGGCATCTTCAATGTAGTCACTCACAAAACGGTTACCGTTATTGCGCAAGTTAAAGGACCTGTACTTGTCGTTCACGCCCTTGCGAGTTTCAAACAAAGGATAATTGATGCTACCATCTTCGTATTCTTCACGGAGACGGATAGAAACGGACTTCTTGTCGTTCAAGCGGCTATAGCCACCCATCAAAGAAATACCGGCATCCTTTTCCCAAGTGGAACCCTTCGTGCTAGAACCCTTTTCGAAATATTCCACATGGACCGGCACTTCGACATCGGCATAGAGACCGACACTATCAGGGCAACCTTTCGGGGCATCACAACTCGTCTTGATGTAATGTTGACGGAAGAAGCTAGAATCCACGCTAATAGCGACAATAGGCATCTTCACAGGGTCTTCATCGACAAAGAACGTACGGGTGATAACCTTGGTCGAAAGCGCTCCTTTCTTGAACGAGGCACAACGGAAAGCCATATTGTGGTCTATTTTCATCGGCGAATTGAATTCCTGTGAATTTTCAGTCGGTTCAGATCCGTTCGTCGTGCAACGGAGCTTCACGCCTTCTTCAAGAGCAGGAGGATTCAAAGTAAACGCTTCGCTATAGAAACCAGACTTGATTCCGCTCATGTCGGGAACCGGAACAAGTTCTTCATAGCTCTTGGATTCCGTATTCGGCTTTTCCGGAGTCGGCTTTTCAAAATAGTCCCAATAGCCGCCATCGACAATGCCCCAGCTAAGGCCCGCCGTCAATTCCGGATATTCAACCTGGTCACGGATTCCGTTAAATTTATCCAACAAGTAAACCGTACCGCCCTTTTTGTCCAGTTTCCAGTCTGCATGCGGACGTGTATGGCGGCCATCCTTGTCTTCGCTCTTTACAGCGGAAATGTTCTTGCCGTCGCAAAAGACCACCTTAAAGGACTTAGCCTTGATGATGTCGCTTCCGAAAACGAACTTGCGGATATTCTTTTCCTTATCAAGAAGCTTCTGCAAGTTTTCAATAAGGACATACCCCTGCAAGTCAACATCTTTATCGCTTGCATTGTAAAGTTCCACCCAAGCCGGGTCGTTTCCTTCTTCGTCCAAAAAATCCACATTCAACGGAGAGATTTCCGTTATACGCAACGCAGACTTGCCCACCCATTGAATCAAGGTATCAGGCGGCAAATAAACTATAGTCGTATCATAAATAGTGTCCGTACCTTCGACTCTGCGAGTAATTTCCTCACTTGCAGATAACGGAATATCCGCCATAGAGGAATTACCTTTATTACCATTTTGACAAGATGGTGAATTGCATTGAGTCCCTGCCGATGAAGAAACAGGGCCCAGCGGGTCGGGCGCATTAAATGCGTTATCGTTAGTATCATCGGCACAACCTACCACAAACGCTGTACCAAAAGCTGCAGCTAGAGAAAGTATCTCTCGAATCCAATTTTTTGAGCGAATCACGACGACCACCTAAAACTAAAAAGAACAGTTACCCCATGGAAAAAATTCCATAGACACCATTTACCATCCAACATCAGTAAATTTAGTAGTTTTTTTCAAAAATAACAGTAATATTCTATTTACCCTTGACAAAGATCAAAAATTAAACTATAATTGGGCTACCAAAATGGTTCTGTAGCTCAGTTGGTAGAGCAGTGGACTGAAAATCCGCGTGTCGTTGGTTCAATTCCAATCGGAACCACGAAGAAACCTCGGTGAAAATCGAGGTTTTTTCTTTTTTTTTGGCAATTTTTACCATTTTCCCCAAAAAAAATCAACGTAAATACAAAAAACTCTGACGTGACATGGCTCACATCAGAATTCCTAAGTTCTAAGCTCTAAGTTCTACCGACTATACTTTTATAGGAGGGAGGAGCCCTTTTTTGACGAAATCGCCATCGGGCTTATAGCAAGAATAGAATTCGTCCCAATGTTCCATCAAAATGTCGATCAGTTCCGGCTGGAAATGCGTCCTGCTAGACCTCTGCATTTCCTCTTTTACGCGCTCTTCGGGCCAAGCCGGTTTGTAGCAACGAGGGCTTGAAAGTGCGTCTAGGACGTCAGCGACGGCACAAATGCGGGCCGCACATGGGATTTGCTCGCCCTTGAAGCCATCCGGATAACCCGTCCCGTCCCAACGTTCGTGATGGGCTCCAGCGATATCGGCCGCCATGCAAAGCAAATCGGTCTTGGAATCGCGGAGCAAAGTCCGTCCAATTGCGGAATGGCACTTCATTTGAGCGAATTCTTCCGGAGTGAGGCGCCCCGCCTTTTTCAGCACCATATCCGAAATACCGACCTTTCCGAGATCGTGCAAGAGGGAGGCGTAATAAATCAGTTCCTGCTGTTCCTCGGAAAGACCGAAATAGCGGGCCAGTTTCAAGGAAATTTCAGCAACGCGATGAATGTGGTCCCCCACCTCCTGACTGCGGAATTCAGACACTTCACCCAAAATGCGGATGAGTTCCATGTGAGCCGATTTCAGTTCTTCGGCCTTGCGTTCCAGTTCCTTCGCGTAACGTTCCAAGGTTTCCGCACGTACTGCCGATTCTATCGTCTTTGCAGAATAAACCGAAATCAGCTTCAAGCGTTCCAAATCCTTCTTGG
>JAEEGG010012313.1_pt1 | contig 18482 bp, 22 predicted proteins | sample 9134161 | NCBI WGS metagenome assembly JAEEGG01 (sample SAMN16246543, study PRJNA631951) | gut metagenome | biome: gut microbiome; feature: rumen; material: CR-attached | host: Bos | place: Iran: Karaj | collected 2018-10 | reverse complement strand
GAACACGTCAGCCTCAGGGAACAGCCTGGCCAGGGCGTAGGCGGATCCGAGGGCGTCCACGTCGGCGTTGCCGTGGACCATCACTGCCTTCCTCCCGTCCTTCAGGAGCCCGGCGATTTCATCGTACATGCCATCCAATCGACGGGAGCGTATTTTATGTTTGAGAAGGGAAAGCAGGGGCGCGGCCCCCAGTTTCATCGGCTTCCGCCGGACTTGCGCCTGCTCCCGAAGAGCTTCGAGGACGTCGAGGTCTGGCCCAGGCCGGTTATCAGGATGTCAGAGTTGTACAGCCTGACGGTCACGGCTATCGCGACTGCGGCGAACACCGCCATGTACGCTATTCCCGACAGGACCAGGACGTAGTCGTTGTACATCAGCGCCTGCATCGCGATCATCGGGTGAGAGAAGGGAATCGCGAACAGTATCCCCTGCATCACGCCCGAGGCCCCGTACCATCCGGAGAACATTATCACGAACGCCGGGATCATCGACAGGATGCTCAGGGGCATGGTCATGGTCTGCGCGGACTTGTAGTTCTTCGCGAAGGCCCCCATGATCATGCATATGCCCAATGCGCACACGATCGCCAGGAACATCGACGTCATCAGGAGGGCGTAGTCCGCGAGGTCCAGGCCCAATCCGACGTCGTCGAGGTTCACCCCGGACACTATCTCCTTGGTCAGGGCGTTCATGTAGAAGCTCATCCCGACCATGTACGCGAGGCCGTAGACCAGTCCGACGATGGCCGCTGCGACGATCTTCCCGGTGACTATCACGGTCCTCCTTATGGGAAGCGTGAGCAGCGTCTCCAGGGTCTTGTTCTCCTTCTCGGAGCCCATGGAGCTGATGACGATGCTTCCGACCATCATGATTATGATCATGATCACTAGCGGGACCATCATTGTCTGGGAGGACACCTGGCTGGATATCTCCATGGGGGTGACCCCGCGCACGAAGCTCCCGTTGACCATCGTCCCGATGTAGGCGCTGCCGGATTCGTTGAGCCTTATCGGCTGGAGATAGAAGGCGGCGTCCGCGCCCACCACGCCTCCCACGAGGAAGCCCGACAGCAGAGTGTTCAGGCTGCCGACCATGGATGACGCGGTTATCGACGGGGCCGACCCGAACATGCCCTCGGCCTCGTACAGGTAGAACTCCTCCAGGTGCGCCTGCCTCTTCTTGGCCAGCCTCTCGGAGAAGTCGTCCGGCACCAGGATGGCGCTGGTCACGCCCTTCTCGGTCATCTTGGAGGCCAGGTCCTTCCGGTCGATGCTCCCGTCCGGAAGCGTGACGGAGGTCAGGCGGATCAGGTAGTCGTCGATGGTCTTGCCCTCCGGGATGTTGCCGTACATGCTGGCCATGCTGTCGTAGAGGCTCCAATGGGCCCCGTCCGGGAAGTCGACCTCCCCGTTCGCGTCGTCCACCACGGCCATGGGCGAGAGCGTCTTCACCTTGTCGACCTCCCCTCCCACGATGCCTCCGAGGAAGGCGAACAGGAGGACCATCAGCAGGACCGAGACCACGGACCCGGGGGTCAGGAGCTCCCTCAGCTCCTTCTTCACTATGTTCGTCAGATGGGTCATTCCTTCATCACCGCCTTCACGAAGACCTCCTCGAGGTTCTTGGCGCCGAACTTCTCCTTGAGCTCGTCGGGGGTCCCGAGAAGGATCAGGTTGCCCTGGTCCATCATGCCGACCCTGTCGCAGAGCATCTCGACCTCGAACATGTTGTGGGACGACATGATCACGGTGACGCCGTTCCTGGCGATGGTGCGGATGATCTCCCTGATCTCGTACGCGTTTATCACGTCGAGGCCGCTGGTGACCTCGTCCATGATCGCCAGCCTCGGCGAGGGCATTATGGCCCTGGCTATGAGGAGGCGGCGCATCATCCCCTTGCTGTAGGTGTCCACCTTGGAGTCGATCCTGTCGCCTAGGTCGGCTATCTCGATGCCGCGGCGGACCATCTCCTTCTGCGCCTCGCCGACGGTGTAGAACTTGGAGATGAACTCCAGATAGGCCCGCCCGGTGAGGTCCTTGTAGGCGCCTGCGTCCTCCGGGAGGTAGCTGATGACCTCCCTGACCTTCTCCGGCTCGGTGGTCACGTCGTGTCCGTACACGGAGATGCTCCCGGACGTTATCCGTAGAAGCGTGGATATCATTCTCAGAGTGGTCGTCTTCCCCGCCCCGTTATGGCCGAGAAGCCCGAATATCTCCCCCTCCTTGACGTCGAGGGATATACCGTGGACCGCCTCCCTGTTGCCGTACGACTTGCGCACATCCTTTAGAACGAGGGCGTCCGTCATGGGCTGAAAAACTTGGATACAATATATTAAGTTGCGCCGAGCCCGCAGAAGGGGCCGCGTGGACGAATGGAAGAAAGGGAAAGAAGCTCTCGCGGGGCGAGGGCCGTTTCACTCCTGGGTCCTGCCCATGGCGGAGTTGATGGCTTCCTGGAGGGTCTGGTACCTCTCCCTGAGGCCGCTCTCCTGGCGGGAGAGGGATCCGATTCTGACGTCCATGAGCTCGATGGACTCCTCGAGGTCGGCCTTCAAAGCCGCCACGTCGTCCACCTTTATCATGAGCGAGCCGGCGGTCTTGTACACCGCGCCGGTGCTCCCGGACAGCTCCTCGAGGGTCCTCTCGATCTCGCGCTTCTGGGTCTCCATCTGGGCCTTCTGCCCGGAGACCGCCTGGAGCTGCTGCTGGACCTGCTGGAACTGGGAGATCTGGTTCTGTAGCTGTGGGCTGATTCCGTTCATCTTCTAACCTCGGTGAGTCTCTGGACGTCCTCGATTACCTTGATGCACTCCAGGTAGGAGTTCAGCGCCGCCCTCATGGCGGAGGTGTCGGAGGCGGTCACCTCTATGACCGTCTCCCCCTCTCCCTGCGTCACCTTCACGGCGGTGCGGGGAATCTCCCTTCCCGCCTCGGGACCGACGGAGGCGGCCGCCGCCTCTGCGACGGGGCCGTCCACCCTGAGCACGGCGCTCAGCATGTCTCAGTCGGAATACAGGGTCTTCTTTATCGGAGGCCTGTCCTTGAAGAAGATCTTGCAGTTGCAGTTCTTGCACTGGAGGCCGATGGACTTGGGGTCGTTCATGACGGGCTCCTTGCACTTGGCGCATCTGTACAATCGGACCACCCTTCTTCACATCTCGGAGACCTGGGAAATCTCCTTCTTGGCCTTGGGGCTGTAGGCCTCGGCAGCGTACTTGGTCTCGCAGCGGCTGCAGTACCAGATTCCGGAGCTCACCCTGGTCACGGACACGTGGTGGCAGACCGGGCACTCGTGCCTGGCCTTCTCCTTGGCCTCGATGTTCTTGACCCTGTTGCGGACGATGACTCCGTACCTGGCGCCGAACCTTCCGGCGCTGCCTACTTTGACTGTTCTCTTTGACATCGTGATCACCCGATTATCTTCCTGATCTCCGCGCCCTTCTCCACGGCCCTGTCGAGGCAGAGACTGAGTTCGTCCAACGTTATCGAACCGCGTCCTCCCTTCTGCATCGCCCTGAAGTTGCCGTTGTCGTCGGTCGTGACCGTCAGGCGGGCGGATGAAATCATTTCTTCGTCGAAATTTGGGTCTACTATTAAAGTATTTCCCACTTTGACCTCCGTCACGGAGATCGGCAGGCAGGTGATGGGCAGAGGCCTGTTCTCCCCCTTCCCGTACTGCTCGCCGGGGATGACCGCGGTCTTGAGCGCGCACACGGTGGCGAGGTTGGCGGCGTCGAACAGGTTCCCGTCGTAGTCGAGGGCGTAGATGTCCACGAAGCACATCCAGACCTCGGATCCGGGGACTATGCAGAGGGCCTCGACGTCCACCATTCCGGACTCGCGTATTCCGCGGTCGACGACGCGGGCCAGCTCGATGGCGTCCTCTCCGGGGGGTCCGGATTCGAAGGACGCGTGGGCCATGGGGATGAGCTCGGCGCCGGTGGTCAGGACCCCGATGTTGGGGGTGTCCGGGAACGGGGTCCCGGGAACGATCTTGACTCCCGCGATGACCTCGGTCTTGCCGATCTTGACCCTGGCGGAGCCGTCGGCGCTCTCGATGCAGTCGGTGACGACCTGGATCTTCCTGTAGTCGGCGACTCCGCGGCCGTCCTCCCTCTTCCCGTTCTCGAGGAGCTTGAGGATGTGGTCGCGCTTGATCTCGGACATTATCTCACTGCTCATCGCCGCTCACCTCCTTCTGGACCTTGGAATAGCGCCTCTTGAGGGCGTCCTTCTGCAGGTCGTAGACCTCGTGGCATGCCCCTACCGCCATCTCGATGGCGTGGTCGAACTCCTCGCGGGTCATGTTGCCGTCCATCTGGAGCAGGACTATCTCGTCCGTGGACGGGACGATGGCTATGGGCACGTCGGCCTGGCCGAAGTTGTCCTCCTCCTTGTTGAGGTCGAGAAGCACGTGGCCGTCGGCCTTTCCGGCGGCGATGGCGGGGACGATGTCCCTCATGGGTATGCCCGCGTCGGCGAGGGCCACGGAGGCGGCGGTGAGGCCGGCGCACCTGGTCCCGGCGTTGGCCTGGAGGATCTCGATGTACACGTCGATGGACGCGCGGGGGTAGAGCTCGGTCAGGACGACCTTCTCGAGGGCCTCGGAGATGATCTTGGAGATCTCGATGGACCTCCTGTCGGGGCCGGGCCTCTTCCTGTCGCTGACGGAGAACGCCTGCATGTTGTACTTGCACTGGACGATCGCCTTGGTGGGGTCCTGGAGATGCCTGGGGTGACACTCCCTAGGCCCGTACACCGCCGCGAGGACCTTGTTCTTCCCGATCTCCACGTAAGCGGAGCCGTCGGCGTTGTTGAGCACGCCCGCCTCTATCTTGATGGGCCTGTGCTGCTCCGCGGTCCTTCCGTCGATCCTCATGCCTTTCTCGTCTACCAATACCATATCTGTATGTCCGCTCATCCTCAGTCCTCCTCATCGTACTCGTCCTCGTCCTGAGGGAGTCTGCTCTCTATGAATTCTCTGACCCTGTCGGTCAGGTTTCCGGCCTGGGCCTGGGCCTCGACCATCTTGACGGCCTGGACCGCCACCTCGGCGTTCTCGTCCTCTCCGTCTATCCAGATCATCCCGTTCTGCCCCACGGTTATGCGGCAGTCGGTCATGTTCTTGAGCATCGAGATCATGGAGCCGCTCTTGCCTATTATCCTGGAGACCTTCGAATGGGAGATCTTGACCAGCCTGCCGCCCTCTATCCTGCGGAGGCCGGAGTCCTTCATCGTGACGTTTATCTTCTTGCTCTCGTCCACGGACAGCACTTTCAGCAGGACCACGTTGCCCATGCCGAGATACCTGGACGTGTCTCCGAACTCGACCTTCCAGGGGACCTCGTTGACGTGAAGGGGCGCGGGGTAGGGCGCGCATATGTCCACCATCCAGTTGGACGGCCCGATGTCGACGATTACTCCTATGACGGTGTCGCCGGAGACGGGCATGTAGCATCCCCTGAGGGGGATCACTCCCACCGTGTTCTGGAAGACGTTCCTGACTCCCATGACGCTGGCGCGGACCTTGCCGTCCAGCACGTACGCGTTCTCGCCGGGCTTCATGCCCGTCCCGTCGAGGACGTCGCCCGGGACCACTATCTCCCTAGTGGGTCTGGCGTTTCTTTTTTCCATCTTATCACTTCTCGAATGTCAGTTAATCAGTTTCACGGACGCGGTGCCCTTGGTCTTGTGCTTGAGCTTGTCCGCGATCTCGTTGGTGAGTCCGCCGGGGACCTCCATCACTCCGATCCAGCTTCCGTCGGGGGTCCACTCCTCCCTCTCGACGATGCCATAATGGATTATGTCGTCGTAGCAGCGGCCGTAGTCGGCGCCGTTGAGCTTGACCGCGATGCGGGCCTTCTCGAACCTTATCGGCAGGAGCGGCCTGAGCAGCTTCATGGCCTCGTCGATCTCCTTCTGGAGGGGCTTGAACGGGTCCACGTGGAACTTGGCCTCCTCCAGCGCCAGCTGTATCCTCAGAGGGGGGTGCGGCGTGTGGGTCTGCGGGTTGATGGCGTTGGCGGCGATGAAGGCTATGACCTGCTGCTTCTTCGCCTCCAGCATCTCCTTGCGCTGCTCGGCGGTTATGTGTATCTCGCCCTTCTCGACGATCTTCCTGGCTATCTCGCCGATGTCGTCGGTCCCGAAGGCCTCCTTGATCTTGTCCTCGGCGGGCTTGGTCCCCTTGCTAGCGTTCTTGAAGACGTCCTCCACCGCCATGTACTCGACGATGTCGAACTCCTTGCCCTGCTTCACCAGGTCGACGACCTTGGGATCCAGAAGAATCTCGAACGTCTCCCCGTGCGACTCCAGCCTCGCCATTATGGCGTCGTCGAGGCTTACCATGGTCCCGCCTCAGTTCTCGGCGGCGGGGAGCTGGGATATGAGGTCCGCGATCTTCCCCTCGGGAAGCCTGGTGAACCTCTTTCCAGCGGCGGCGACGCCTATCTCGACGCACTCTGCCTTGGGCCTCTCCTCGATGGCGGCCTCGAGGGCCCTCAGGCCCAGCTTCAGCGCGTCGTCGAACTCCATGTCGTCCTGGTAGTCCTTCTCGAGGACCTCCACGGCGGCGGTGCGACCGATGCCTATGCAGGTCGCCTTGTACGCGATGAGGGCCCCCGACGGGTCGGTCTCCAGCAGGTGGACGCCGAGGTCGTCGGTTCCGGCCACGAGGAGCGCGGTTCCGAACGGGCGGGCCCCTCCGTACTGGGTGTAGTTCTGCTTGTGGTCGCAGACCTTCTTGACCAGCATCTCCACGGGGATGTTCTCCCCGAAGTTCACTTTGTGCACCTGGGCGGCCTTCCTGGCCTCGTCGACGAGCACCCTGGCGTCGGCGACGAGCCCCGACGTGGCGCATCCGATGTAATCGTCTATCTGGTGAATCTTCTCGGTGGACTTGGGCTCGACGAGCCTGTTGATCGACCTCCTGTCGACGATCAACGCCGCTCCGTCCTTGTACTTCACACCGATGGTTGTGGATCCCTTCTTAACGGCTTCGCGGGCGTACTCCACCTGGAACAGCCTTCCGTCAGGGGAGAAAACGCTGATACCCTTGTCATATGCCATCTGTCCGGGCTGCATAATCTATCGCTCCTTGTTTCGTGGGCCGATAGTTTGGGGCAGTATAAAGACGTTTAGAATAGATGTCAGCGCCTTCTCCTTCCGTGGACCTTGAGGTCGGGATCGGCGGTCCTGAGGGCGCGGAGGGTGCCTGAGGCATTCAGGGACCTGGACCCCGGAATCGCGCGGGACAGCGTGTCGGAGACCGTCTCGCGGGCCTTGGGAGGGCACCTCACCACGGCCTTCCCGTCCTTGCACGTGATGACCTTGAGGTCCGGGACGGGCGGGTCGACGGCCGAGAGCGCCGCCAGGACGTCGTCGCGGGAGGTCTCCGGAGGGACCGAGAAGGAGACGTAGCGACGCCTGCCGCGCACGGATTTCACCACCATGGCGACGGCCAATCCCTGCACCGTTATAACGGTTGCCCGTCCGTTTTCGGGCCGAAACGGCCTCCGGAGCCGGATTTCATCCACTTTTCGGGTAGGACGAAGGGTCGCCAGACGCATGGAAAACGACCTCCCGATTGTGTATTACCAATTCATAATTCGTATTACTTACCCGATGGATGTACATGCATCCATCAAAATGGCATGCCAGACGGTTTGAAATTGCACCCGCATGAAGGACCTGTTTATAAATCTATCCCTTACCCTCCTCCGCACCCCTGAGGCCGATTCCCCGGTAACATGCTGAAAAACCGACTATTTCAAGCGTTGCATTACTGTTTTTAATAATACAACGAATCTAGGGTGTTTAGAACGTCTGGCTACCATGTTTTTTAGCCCTTCCTAAATATATTTTTCAGACGCTCAAAACTAAAAATAGATTTGTTTTAGTATAAAAAACAAAACGATAGACCTATTAAATCGCAACAGTTACACCAACATGTTCCAAACACCAGTTGGTATACGGAGGCAATGATTTGAGTAAATCGGCATTGGTTATCGGTGGAGGAATCGCTGGAATCCAGGCTTCGTTGGATCTTGCTGACCGCGGCATTCATGTCTATCTCGTCGAGAAAGACCCCACCATCGGTGGTGTGATGTGCCGCCTGGACAAGACCTTCCCCACGAACGACTGTTCCGCGTGTATCCTGTCGCCTAAAATGGCTGACTGTAACGGACACCCCAACATCGACGTTCTGACCTACCACGAGGTCCTGAAAGTCGATGGAGAGGCCGGAGACTTCAAGGTCACCGTCCTCAAGAAGGCCAGGTACGTCAACCCCAAGGAATGCACTGGATGCGGCGACTGTATCGCCAAGTGTCCCGTCAAGAACATCCCTGACAAGTACGAGTTCGGTCTCGTCAACAGGAAAGCAATCTACATACCCCACGCTCAGGCCGTCCCCCGCGTTGCCGTCATCGACAAGTCCGTGTGCATGAAGCTCACCAAGGACAAGTGCGGTAACTGCTTCAAGGCCTGCGGAAAAGGCGCGATCCACTACGACGACAAGGACGAGGAGATCGTCCTCGACGTCGGCTCGATCATCGCCGCCCCCGGATTCAAGGTCTGGGACGCCTCCATAGCCACCGAGTACGGCTACGGCAGGTACAAGAACGTCGTCACCGCCATCGAGTACGAGAGGATGATGTGCGCCTCCGGACCCGACAAGGGACACATAACCATCCCCTACTTCAAGGTCGACAACAACACCAAGGAGCACCCGACCAAGATCGCGTACATCCAGTGCTGCGGATCCAGGTCCGAGAAGAAAGGCTGGAAGAAGTACTGCTCGTCCGTGTGCTGCATGTACGCCACCAAGCAGGCCATGATCACCAAGGAGCACGGAGACCTCCAGGAGGACATCTTCTTCATGGACATCAGGTCCTACGGAAAGGAGTTCGAGGCCTACATCCACAGGGGAGAGGACGAGTACGGAATCAGGATGCACAGGGGAGCCCGCGTCTCCAACGTCGAGGAGAACCCTGACAAGTCCCTGACCATCAACTACACCGACGACCAGAACAACGGCGTGTCCGAGACCTTCGACATCGTCGTCCTGTCCGTCGGACTCGCGCCCCCGGAGGGAGCCGAGGAGTTCGCCAAGACCCTCGGAATCGAGCTCAACAACTACGGCTTCTGCAAGACCTCCGTCTTCAAGCCCCTCGAGACCACCAGGAAGGGAATCTTCGTCACCGGCGCCTTCGCGGCCCCCAAGGACATCCCCACCTCCGTCGCCGAGGCCTGCGGATCCTCCGCAAAAGCCGGAGCCTGGATCGTCAAGAAGGACTTCACCCCCTGCGCTCCCAAGAAGTACCCCGTCGAGAAGGACGTCATCGGAAAGGAGCCCCGCATCGGAGTATGGGTCTGCCACTGCGGTATCAACATCGGATCCGTGGTCAAGGTCCCCGAGGTCGTCGAGTACGCCAAGACCCTGCCCCACGTGATCATCGCCAACGAGTCCCAGTACGCCTGCGCCCAGGACTGCCTCGAGTCCATCTCCAAGGCAATCGTGGAGCAGGACCTCAACAGGGTCGTCGTCGCGTCGTGCACCCCCAGGACCCATGAGCCCCTCTTCAGGGAGGCCTGCAGGGACGGAGGCCTGAACAAATACCTGTTCAACATGGCCAACATCCGCGACCAGTGCTCCTGGATCCACATGCACCAGCCCGAGGCCGCCACCGCCAAGGCCAAGGACCTTCTCAGGATGGCCCTCGCCAAAGCCGCGCTGCTCGAGCCCCTCGTCGGTTCCGAGATACCCGTGACCAACGCCGCCGCCGTCATCGGAGGAGGAATCACCGGAATGAACGCCGCCCTCGACATCGCCGCCCAGGGATACCCCGTGCACATCGTCGAGAAGGAGAAGGAGCTGGGAGGATTCGCCCGCAACTTCAACTTCAAGGAGGACGGAATCTGCGTCAAGGACTACCTCGCCGAGCTCATCGCGAAGGTCGAGAAGTGCCCGCTCATCACCGTTCACACCGGAGTGACCGTCAAGGACATCCCCGGATTCGTCGGCAACTTCACCCTGAGGCTGTCCGATGGAAAGGACTACCCCGTCGGAGGCGTCCTGTTCGCCGTCGGAGCCAAGCCCTACCAGCCCACCGAGTACAACTACGGAAAAGACGCCAAGGTCATGACCCAGATCGACTTCGAGGCCAAGCTCAAGGACGGCTACAGCCCCCAGAACGTGGTCTTCATCCAGTGCGTCGGATCCAGGAACGACAGCGTCCACTACTGCTCTCGCGTGTGCTGCGCCTCGTCCCTCAGGAACGCCATCAAGGTCAAGATGGCCAACCCCATGGCGAACGTCACCATCGTGCACAAGGACATCAGGACCTACGGATTCCGCGAGGAGCTCTACCAGAAGGCCTCCTGCCTCGGAGTCAAGTTCCTCAGGTACCCCGTCACCAACGCCATGCCCGAGTACGACGGCAAATGCGTGAAGGCCTTCGACGCCACCCTCGGCGACTACGTCGAGATCCCCGTCGACGCCCTGGTCCTCGCCACCGGAATCGCCCCCGACAGAGAGAACAAGGAGAACCTCGCCAAGATGGTCAAGGTCCCCATCTCCAAGGACGGATTCTACTTCGAGGCCCACCAGAAGCTGAGGCCCGTCGACTTCGCCACCGAGGGAGTCTACGTCGCCGGAGCCGCCCACTGGCCCAAGTTCATGGACGAGTGCATCGCCCAGGCCTCCGGAGCCGCCTCCAGGATGCTCACCGTCATCTCCAAGGACAAGCTCATCTCCGAGGGAATCGTCGCCGGAGTCAACGAGTCCCTGTGCGACGGATGCGGAGTCTGCGTCGGATGCTGCGACTACAACGCGGTCAGCCTCGTGAAGCAGGCGGACGGATCCTTCAAGAGCCAGGTCAACCCCGGTCTCTGCAAGGGATGCGGATGCTGCGTCGCCTCGTGCCCGTCCGGAGCCCTCGAGCAGAAGGGATTCAGGACCAAGCAGATCATCGCTGAGATCGACGCTTGCCTCGACTACCCCGTTGGAGGAGAGTGATTCCAAATGGCAGATTTCGAACCTAGAATAGTCACCTTCTGCTGCAACTGGTGCTCCTATGCGGGAGCCGACGGAGCAGGAGTCGCCAGGCTTCAGATGCCCACCAACTTCCGTATCATCAGGACCATGTGCTCCGCCCGTGTGGACCCCGAGTTCATCCTCAGGGCCTTCTCCAAAGGAGCCGACGGAGTCATGGTTCTCGGATGCCACCCCGGAGACTGCCACTACATCGGCGGAAACTACAGGGCCAGGAGGAGGATCGCCCTTCTGAGGCTCGTCCTCGAGCAGTACGGATTCGACCCCAAGAGGCTCAAGCTCGAGTGGGTCTCCGCGTCCGAGGGAGAGAAATTCCAGAAGACGGTCAACGAGTTCGTGGACACCATCAAGAAACTCGGACCCACCCCCGTCAAGAAGGAGGAGAACTAAATGAGCTTCCTAGACAAATTATTCAAGAAGAAGGAGGCCCCCGCCGCCAAGGTCAACGAGGCCGCCAACAAAGTCGCGGACGGCATCGGAAAGGCCGCCAACAGCACTGTGAAGGCCGCGGAGAACGTCGCGAAGGCCGCCGACGGAGCCGTCAAGGGCGCCGTCGACAAGGTCGCCACCGCCATCTCCTCCAACGACGCCAAGGTCACCCACGCCCTCGAGGCCGCCGATCTCGGAGACCTTCTCCCCGGAGCCCCCTCCGGAGGAAAGATCAACCTCGCCATCTACTGGGCCGCGGCCTGCGGAGGATGCGACGTGTCCATCCTGGACGTCAACGAGAGGATCCTCACCGTCGGAGACATGGCCAACATCGTCATGTGGCCGGTCGCCGCCGACGGAAAGGAGAAGGACATCGCCGCCATGAACGACGGCGACATCACCGTCTCCATCATCTCCGGAGCCGTCAGGAACTCCGAGAACGAGCACATGGTCAAGCTCCTCAGGCAGAAGTCCAAGCTGGTCGTCGCCTACGGAAGCTGCGCCTGCTTCGGCGGAAGCCCCGCCCTGGCCAACCTGGTCGCGGACGGAAAGGACGAGATCCTCAACTACGTCTACACCAAGACCCCCACCAGCGCGAACTTCCAGGAGACCTACCACAAAGGCAACCCCGTGATCCCCCAGACGTCCTACAAGGCGCCCGAGGGAGAGCTCACCCTGCCCGTCCTGTACGACACCGTGAAGACCCTCGACCAGGTCATCGACGTGGACTACTACGTCCCCGGATGCCCTCCCCAGCAGGAGACCATCAGCCAGATGCTGAAGGCCGTCGCGGACTTCGCCTACAAGGGCGTCGCCCTGCCCCCCAAGGGAACCACCATCGGGATCACCACCAAGACCCTGTGCGACGAGTGCCCCAGGAAGAAGGAGAACGCCAGGATCACCGAGTTCCTGGACCCCTACCAGGTCAACGTCAAAGACGGCGTCTGCCTGATGGACCAGGGAATCCTGTGCCTCGGAGCCGCCACCATCGGAGGATGCGGAGCGAAGTGCACCAAGGTCGGCCAGCCCTGCCGCGGATGCTACGGACCCACCGCAGAGGTCCAGGAGCAGGGAGCGAGCATGTTCACCGCAGTCGCCTCGCTTCTGCCCATCCTCGACGACGACCCCATCTGCGACGAGGAGAAGATCATCAAGATCGTCAGCGAGATCAAGGACCCCCTCGGGTACTTCTACGCCTACACCATGGGGAAGGCTCTCATCAAGAAGGCCGTCAAAGAGACCGGAGGTCAGTAAATGGCAGCACCTATCATTTGGGATGACAAGAAGAAAGTCAACAGCAACCGCGTGACCGTCGATCCGATCACCCGTCTCGAGGGACACGGAAAGATCGAGATCTTCCTCGACGACAAGGGAGACGTGACCAACGCCTACTGGCAGGTCCCCGAGCTCAGAGGGTTCGAGAGATTCTGCATCGGAAGGAGGGTCACCGAGCTCAACCAGATCACCGCCAGGCTCTGCGGAGTCTGCCCCGGAGCGCACCACCTGGCCTCCACCAAGGCCATCGACGGATGCTTCGGCGCCAAGCCCACTCCCACCGCCTACCACGTGAGGGACACGTTCTACAACGCGCACTTCGTGCACAGCCACATCGCGCACTTCTACGCCCTGGCCGCGCCCGACTTCGTGTGCGGACCCGCCGCCCCCGCGGCGGAGAGGAACGTCCTCGGAGTCGTCGGACGCGTCGGACTGGAGCTCGGAGGAGCCGTCCTCAAGGCCCGTGCCGAGGCTCAGGAGATCCAGAGCATCATCGGAGGAAAGGCCACCCACCCCGTCATGGGAGTCCCCGGCGGAGTCACCAAATCGGTCACCGAGGAGGAGAGGCAGAAGATGGTCGCCAACGCGAAGGACATGCTGGAGTTCGCCAAGACCTCCGTCAAGGTCTTCAAGGACGTCGTGTACGCCAACAAGGAGTACATGGACATCGTCCTGAACCCCGACCTCTACTACCACGAGACCTACCACATGGGAATGGTCAACTCCAAGAAGCAGTTCGAGATCCACGACGGTCCCATAAGGGTCGTCGACCAGAAGGGCAACGAGCACGACCTCTACGACCCCAAGGACTACCTCGACCACATCTCCGAGGCCGTAGAGCCCTGGTCCTACGAGAAATTCCCCTACCTGAAGAAACCCGGGTACAAGGGACTCGTCGACGGACCCGACAGCGGCCTCTACAGGGCGACCCCGCTCTCCAGGCTCAACACCGCCGTCGAGATGCCCACGCCTCTGGCCCAGGACGCCCTGGTCGAGTACCGCGGCATCCTCAAGGACGCCGGAGTCGTCGGACCCTGCCAGCACACCCTGGTCACCCACTGGGCAAGGATCATCGAGCTCCTGTGCTGCGCCGAGAAGTGCCTGCAGGACTGCGAGGACAAGGACGCCTTCAAGGGCGACATCAAGCAGACCGACCTGGTCCCCGTCGGACGCGGAGTCGGATGCGTCGAGGCTCCTCGCGGAACCCTGACCCACGACTACACCTGCGACGAGAACGGAATCGTCACCGCCTGCAACCTGGTCGTCGGAACCACCAACAACAACGGTCCCATCTGCATGGACGTCGCGAAGGTCGCCAAAGCGCTCATCCACAACTTCGAGGTCTCCCCCGGACTCCTCAACATGTGCGAGATGGCGTTCAGGGCCTACGACCCCTGCAACTCCTGCGCTACCCACAGCCTCCCCGGCCAGATGCCTCTGACCGCCGAGATCAGGAACGCCGACGGAACCGTCTACGACACCATCACCCGCAACTGAGCGGAAAAACGAGGGGGCGACCCCTCATCTTACATCAAACCTCTTATTTCTTCAAAAATTCATGTAATTCTGATTTTTATTCAATAGTGTGACATTATTAGTATCAGAAATCAGGATTATTCCACAATATGATATTTTCCAGTGGAAACGGAGGGGGCTCATCCATCGGTCCGTCATGAGGTCCGAGCGCCTCCCAAGGTCCACGCCGTCCAGGAGATAGAACCTGGAGCCGTCGAAGTCCACCAGGCCGCTTCCCAGAATCGGCCCTATCGGCTCCGTCCCGGCCGAGTTCATGGGGGAGCCCCCGAGCATCCTGTTGAAAGCCGGGATCACTATGAACGACTCCGGAAGGCTGGGATAGACGTCGTCGCCCACGGCGGAGAACCTCCCCCTGATCCAGCATGGCTCGGTGGTTATCTTTCCGACTCCGTCCACGAACATCACCGCAGGGTGGTTGTGGGCCATCACGAGCGTCCTGCAGGCCATTACGTCCTTGGAAGGCCATCTGTGCCCGTGGACCATCCCGACGTCCCCCAGGCGCATCCCCGTGGCGGGATGGACCTTCACCCTTCCCGGCAGGAACCCCTCGATTCCGACGTCGTGGTTCCCCTTGACAACGTCTATCACGTCGAACCGCTCGAACAGCTTCTCGAAGAAGTCCGGGATCTCGGAGTACTCCTGCTTTGAGGTCCCGGGAACCGAGTCCTTGACGTCGCCGAGAACCGCGAGCCTGTCTATGCAGTCGTCCGCGGAGTCCACGATGGCCTTCAGCATCTCGCCGGTGCGGGAGACCAGATGATAGCCCTTGGAGCGGAGATGGGACTCCACGCCTATGTGGAGGTCCGCGATCACGAGGCAGTTGCCGACGGCGAGGGCGGGAACTCCGTGCACCGGCTGGATGCTGGTCATCTCAACCCGTTCCGGAGCACCGTCGGAATCCCGTCTATAACGTCCGTGGCTATGAGGCCGTAGGACTTGGACTCGAACGCCTCCTCCCCCGCCTTCCCGCAGACGTACGCGGCGAGGCAGGCCGCATCGAAGGCGTCCATGCCCTTGGATAGAAGGCCGGCGACGGCGCCTGCCAGGACGTCCCCGGTTCCGGCGCCGGTCATCGCCGGGGTCCCTGAAGAATTGATGCGGGTCCTGGAACCGTCGGTGACGACGTCGTCCTTGCCTTTCAGGAGCACCACGGCGCCCATGGCCGAGGCGACCTCCTCGGGGCTCCTTCCATCCGAGATCCTCGCGAACTCGCCCGCATGGGGCGTGAGGACCGTGGGGACGGCCGCCTTCATCCCCTTGGCGGCGGCTATGGCGTCGGCGTCTATGACCATCGGGACCCTGCATTCGCGCATGAACCTGGCGGCGGCCTCCAACGTGTCTTGGGAGGCCCCGAGCCCAGGGCCGATGAGGGCCGCCCCGTACGATGCCGACTCCCTCAGAAGCATGTCCACGCTTCCGCCGTCCAGACGGTCCCCGGGGAGCCTGGTGGCCATGAGGACGGGCGATGCGGCCGCGACCTCCCTGTAGGACGACTCCGGCGTGAACACGCGCACGCTGTCGGTCCCTATGCGCAGGGCGCTCATGGCGGACATGGCTGGAGCCCCGAAATACGGCCCCCCTCCGACGATCATAAGCTTCCCGTTGTCGCCCTTGTGGCTGGTGAGTCTCGGTACAGGATAGCGCAGCATGTCCCCGGGACCGACCTTCCTCCAGGCGTCCTCCGGGATCCCGATGTCCGCCACGACTATCCTCCCGCACCTCTCGTCCATCCCCTGCTTGATGTCATGGAACGTGACCGTGGCGTCAGGCTTGACGCGGACGGAGGTCCCGAACCCCGAAGGCACGTCCGCGGACACCACGAAGGCATCGGACGCGTTCACATCCTTTATGAAGCCCAGATAGGGCTCCCTCACATCTCCGGATGCCCCGGTGCCGAGGGCGCAATCGACTATGACGTCGTATCCTTCGAGCGACCCGGGCCCGGCGTACGCCTCCACGGGGCACTCCAGGACAGAATAGCACTAGCGGGCCTCGTCGGTGCGGATGGCTGAAGGCTTCTTCAGAAGGGCCACCTTCGTGCGGGAAGGATCCCTCCTGACCGCGGCGGCGAATCCGTCCCCTCCGTTGTTCCCGGTCCCGCAGACGAATAACGCCTTGGAGCCGGGACGCTCCTTTTCCAGAAAATCGGCCAGGGCCCTCCCTGCGGCCTCCATGAGGGCAGCCACGGGGACCCCCAGCGCGGCGGAGTTGGCGTCCAGGACACGTGAGTCCGTCGGGGTGATCAAGACCATCACTTCTTGTTCTTGACCAGCGTCTCGCCGACCTTGCGCAGAAGCGCAGTCTTGCAGATCTTCCCCTTCTCCACCTTGACGCATCCGTGGCCGGCGCGGGGCGCCTTCGGGTAGCACTTGGAGTCGAGGACCTCGTACTCCAGGTCGAGGATCATCGCGGCCTTGGCGATGATGTCCAGGCTGGGATTATCGACGCAGAGCGACTTGGGAAGCCTCCTTCCCTCGGCCCTGGTGCGCTTCGCGTCGAAGTATTCGGGCCAGAGCGTTATAGCGACGTCCGCATCGTAGACCATGGGACGCCTAATCGGGCGCAGTCTAATAAGGCTTTTCCAGAGGATGCCTAGGATCTAGTCCCGAAGAGAAAAACGAAAGGAAGGAAAGAAGGATGCCATCCTTGCGGATGGTAATCGGTTTGATCAGATGGAACACTCAGGCTTCAAAGAAGAACAGCGTTGACGGCGCCGTCCTGGCCGGGCCTGGAGGTCACGATCGCGTCTCCAGCCTCGGTGGAGATGGTCGCGCCCTTGTTGATGAGGTTACGCTGAACGTAGTTGGGGTCGGCAGGATTGGACTTCACGGTCAGGATCTTGACTTTCTTGACGGTGTTGGTCTTCTTGTCGACGACGTTCGCATACTCTGCGCTGAGCATTCCAACCTTGACGCTTCCGCCGGCTCCGCGGTACTGCTTGAGGCGCTGTGCACCGATCTTGGTGAAGTGCTTCTCCCTGCCGATCTCGAACTTCCTCTTGCCCTGAGACGCGACGCGCCTGCCGCCGGTGGGCTTTCTGTTGGATTTACCCTGCCAAAGTGCCATTGTAATCGGCTCCGCTAAACATGGTTCCGTATTTATAGTTATCAGTTTCTCGCAGACGACGAAAATCGCTTGTGCCTTCCCAGGCGGACCTCCGCCTTCCCGTCGCTGACGTCCGCTATGGCGTAATGGCCGCTCTTGGCCGGACCGGGGTTTACAAACACCGTGCCGTTCCGCTCGACCACCCCGACGGCCTCGTGGATGTGCCCGGACAGGGCCAGGATGGGATGGAACTCGTCCACGATCCTCTTGATCGCGGGGCTGCCGACGCTGGCTCCGGAAGGGATCTGGTCCAGTATCCCATAGGAGGGGGCGTGAGTCATCAGGATCATCCCCTCGGACGCGTTCTTCTTGAGCCCGTCGTACAGGTCCTCTTCGGAGAGCTCGAACGGGGTCCCGAATATCGTCACGTTGGAACCGCCCAGGCCGACCAGCCTGTATCCGCCGACGTCGGCCGCCTTCCCATGCATGTCGACCGCGACGTCCGCCATCCCCTCCGGGAGGTCCAGCGGGTCGCAGTTCCCGGGGATGACGTATACCTTGGAATCGATCGAGGACACGATCTTGGCCGCCTCCTCCTTGGTCCCGAAGTCTGTCACATCGCCCAGGAACAGCACCGCATCCGCGCCGCTCTCCTCGATTTCCGAGTTTATCCACTCCAACGCAGACACGTTCTGGTGCAGGTCTGAAATGACCAGGAATCTCATGAGCTTCTAATCCAGAAATGCGTACTTAACGTTTGACCGTCCCCGCTCCCGCAGATTATTTCAATGCCGGCGCCTTAGCAAAAGCAAGGTTATCGAAATGGCGAAAATCAGGGTTGGAGTCAACGGATACGGAACCATCGGCAAACGGGTCGCGACGGCGGTGGCCGCGCAGGACGACATGGAGCTCATCGGAGTCACCAAGACCAGGCCGAACTTCGAGGCGCTCTCCGCGATCAGGAAAGGATACGACATCTACGTCCCGGACGAGAGCGTCAAGGCCTTCGCCGATGCCGGCGTCAAGATCGCCGGGACCCTCAAGGACCTGTACGCCAAGGTGGACATCATGGTCGACTGCACCCCCGGGAACGTCGGCGAGATGTACAGGGACCAGTACAAGGCCGCCGGAGTCAAGGCGATCTT
>JAEEGG010012311.1_pt1 | contig 18483 bp, 18 predicted proteins | sample 9134161 | NCBI WGS metagenome assembly JAEEGG01 (sample SAMN16246543, study PRJNA631951) | gut metagenome | biome: gut microbiome; feature: rumen; material: CR-attached | host: Bos | place: Iran: Karaj | collected 2018-10 | reverse complement strand
CTCGTATTGTATGCTTCCTCATTCTTCCCCGTTTTGCCTTTATTTTAGGCCGAATTGCGTTAATCTTCCCAAATCGCTTCGCTTTTACAAGCTTTTTTCGTAACTTTGCGCCGCAAAAACAATAAAGACAATGAACGAAAAATATGCCATACAGCTCTTTGAGGGCAAGAAGGTACGCATCCCCAGAGTGTTTCTGACTATATCAAGCCTATTGACATCAAGGCTCATTATACGTTAGCACTTGACAAAGCTGATGAGAGAACAGAAACAAAATAATCGATCCTCTGATACCGTTAGAGTGACAAGATGACAAAGGGACTGAACGGAAACGCGCTGAAGGTTGTAGCCATCATCGCCATGACGATTGACCATTTGGCCTGGGTGGGCATAGAGACTTACGAACAGGCAGAGACACCGCTGCAGATAGGCCTTCACTGCATTGGGCGGCTGACGGCTCCGATGATGATATTCTTCGTGGCTGAAGGGTATCATTACACGCACGACTTCCGCCGCTACTTGCGCCGTCTGCTGATGCTTGCCGTGGTGAGCCACTTCGCCTTCTGCTATTTCAACATGTCGGGCTTCAACCCGCTGGACAACCTGCTCTTCAATGCCACCAGCATTGCCTGGCCGCTGTTATGGGGGTTGATACTGCTGAAGGTGTGGGACATGGAGCGTCTGGCCCGATGGCAGAAAGTAGCCGTCACGCTGCTGGCCTGCATGCTCACCTTCGCGTCCGACTGGAGCTGTGCTGCGCCATTGGCCATCCTCATGATTGGGCGGAGCCGTGGCGACTTCTACAAGCAGATGCTGTGGATGATGGTCATCCTCACGGGCTATGCCGTCGCCTTCTCCTTTTTCCACAGCCAGACCTACGGCATGGTTCACATGGCCTGCTGGCTGGCGGTGCCGCTGCTGGCGCTGTACAACGGACAACGAGGCCGCTGCCGCTGGCTCGGCAGGTTCTTCTATTATTATTACCCGGCCCACATGGCTCTTATCGGCCTGCTGGCCAGAATGAATTATTTATGGTGAAAAGCTAATATTAATGATATGTATATAAACAAGACAATGATGAAAAAGTTAATGCAGAATTGGATGCTGGCCGCCATCCTGACTATTTGCAGCATGACGATGGTGTCCTGCTTTTCGGACACGAAGAAGAGTACAGCGGTCGGTGCAATGGATGACTGCAGTCAGTTCGTAACCATAACTGACGTGGTGCCTGACGCGATTCTGGAGATACGTTACTTCGGCACGTACAACTTCGTGGGAACACGCATCGACGGCTACGAGGAACCAACGGCACTACTCACAAAGCAGGCCGCCGACAGTCTGAGGGCTGTGAGCGATGATGTCGTCAAGCAAGGCTATCGCCTGAAGATCTACGATGCCTACCGTCCGCAGAAAGGTGTCGATCACTTCGTGCGCTGGGCTGAGAACATCGCCGACACGCTGATGAAGTCTTACTTCTATCCTGACCTCGACAAGAGTGTGCTCTTCCCTCAGGACTACATCTGCCTGAAAAGCGGCCACACGCGTGGTTCCACCCTCGACCTGACGCTATTCGACATGGCAACGGAGAAGGAGCTCGACATGGGCGGCACCTTCGACTGGTTCGGCCCTGAGAGCCATCCCGACTTCTGCGGCAATCCTGAGACGGGCGAGTACACGGGTGACAATTCGAAGAGTCCCGCCAATCCGAAACGCAGCATTACTGAACGGCAGTTCAAGAACCGCATGATTCTTCGCCAAGCGATGCTCCGTCACGGTTTCAAGCCCTACGATACCGAGTGGTGGCACTTCACGCTAAAGGACGAACCTTTCCCAGATACCTATTTCACCTTCCCGGTCAAGCAACTGAAGTGACCGGGGGGCTTCTGTGGTCATTCCTGAAGCTGAGAAAAATGTTGTCTACTTCGCGCCTGCCTTCAGGCCACGGATGACGCTGGAGGTGAATCCGGCATGCTCCATCTCGTTCAGCCCCTTGATGGTGACGCCGCCAGGGGTGGTGACGAGGTCGATGGCTGCCTCGGGGTGCAGGCCGGTGGACTGCAGCAGCTCGACGGCACCGCGCATGGTCTGCATGACAATCTGCTTGGCCTCGTCGGCCTTGAAGCCCAGCTCAACGCCGCCCTCAGAGGCGGCACGGACATATCGCATGGCGTAGGCGATGCCACAAGAGGCCAGCGTGGTGCCGGCGGCGAGATGGCTCTCCTCGGTGACGATGGTGCTGCCCATTGTGTCGAACAGCGACTTCACGCGCTCGGTGTGCTGGGGCTGTGCATCGTCGCATGGTGCGATGAATGTCATCGACTGCAGCTGGGCGATGGCTATGTTGGGAATGACGAGGAACGTGGGAATCATCTTCCCCTCCTTCGTCAGCCACTCGCGGATGGTGCTGCCCTTGACGCCGGCAGCCACCACAACCAGCAGTTGCTGGTCGTAGTCCAGCACGTCCTTGATGCTTTTCAGCACCTGCTCGACGAGCCACGGCTTGACCACCACGCATACCACGTCGGCCCCCTGTGCGGCCAGCTGGTTACTGGGTGTGGCGGTGATGCCCATGTTGGAGAACTTGTCGCGTATCTGGCGTGACGGGTCTGCCACGCAGATGTCCTCGTTCTGGATGTAGTCGCCCTTGACGAGTCCCTCGGCCATGGCTCCTCCCATGGCTCCTGCTCCTATAATGCTAATCTTCATTATTTTAAAGTAAAAGTGAATAGTGAAAAGTGAAAAATTTGCTTCAGCCTTTCCATTTAAAAGTCTTCCTCCGGCTGCACCCTGATAAGCCGTTCGATAAAGTCGTCGGCCTCAGCCTTGGTCAGGCACAGCGGGGGCAGCAGGCGCAGGACGTCCTTGCCGGCACAGCCTGTGAAACAGTGCTCATGACGGATAAGGGGCTTGCGAACCATGGCATGCGGCATGTCCAGCTCAATGCCGATCATGAGGCCACGGCCACGGACGTCAAGGATGTGCGAGCTGCCGATGGACTTGATGCCCTCCATGAGGTAGTCGCCCATGACACGGGCATTCTCGACGAGGTTCTCCTCCTCGAACACGTCGAGCACGGCCAGTGCTGCAGCACATGCCAGATGGTTGCCGCCGAACGTCGTGCCGAGCTGTCCATACACTGGCTGGAACTCAGGGCTGATGAGCACGGCACCCATCGGGAAGCCGTTGGCGATGCCCTTGGCCACGGTGATGATGTCAGGTTTGATGCCGAGCCACTGGTGGGCAAAGAACTTACCGCTACGGCCGTAGCCGCACTGTATCTCGTCGCATATCAGCGTAACGCCGAAACGCTTGCAGGCGTATGCCAGGTCCTGGGCAAACTTCGGTGTCGCCGTCTGCACGCCGCCCACACCCTGGATGCACTCTAAGATGACGGCAGCCACACCGCCGCGCGACAACTCACGAATCCACGGCTCGATGTCGTTCAGCGGCAGGAAGCGCACGTGGTGGTTGTCGTTCAGGGGAGCCACAATCTTCGGGTTGTGCGTCACCTCGACAGCCAGCGACGTGCGGCCGTGGAACGACCGCTCGCATGCCAGTATGCGGGTGGCTGTGGGGTTCTTGAACGATGCCAGCTTCAGCGCGTTCTCGTTGGCTTCGGCACCGCTGTTGATGAGGAACAGCTGGTAGTCGTCGTAGCCGCTGATCTTGCCCAGTCGCTCGGCCAGCTGTTCCTGCAGCTTGTTGACGACAGAGTTGGAGTAGAAGCCGATCTTGTTCAGCTGCTCCGTCACTTTCTCGATATAATGGGGGTGTGAATGCCCGATGCTGATGACGGCATGGCCTCCGTAGAGGTCGAGGTACTCTTGACCCTTGTCGTCCCACACCTTACAGCCTTTGCCCTTGACGATGTTTACGTCGAACAGGGGATATACGTCAAATAGCTTCATAATGCTTAGTTATTTATGCTTTTGGCTTGCAAAGGTACGGTAAAAATCTTATAAAACATTCATTTCCGTTATCTTTTTGTGATAATTTATAAAAAAACAGCAACAGTCATCAAGTGACTGGCGCCGTTTTCCTGAAGGTATTATTACTAATACAACTGTCGTATGTTATTAATGGAACACATCCGAAAGTTGAATTACCTTATAATCAGCTTGCGGCCATTATGCAGGTAGATGCCTTTCGTTGTAGGACGTGCCACGCGGCGGCCGTCAAGGGTGTACCACCCATTGGAAGCCTTGTGGGAATCATTGGCGGTAACGGTCTCGATGCCGACGACACCATCGTCGATGGCGCGCACCTCCTTGAACCATTGCTTGTACAGCATATAGAGGTCGCTGCCTTGAGCCTCGGCCTGTTCGATAACACTTTGCTTCATTAGCACCACCGTGTTCTCACGCGTGTAGTCGCGATCGAAGGACGGATATTTCTCTGACGCAATGATGCGAGGATTATCACCAAAGAGACCAGACGATGGATAAGTGGCGCCACTGAAGTAGTAGGGTGCACCAAAGCTTAAAAAGCAGAGGCTTTCAGCCTTAGTCCTGCCGTCTCGTCGATGCCGAACATGAGGTTCATGTTCTGTACGGCCTGGCCGACGGCACCTTTCAGCAGGTTGTCGATGGCCGACGTGACGAGTAGCTTGTCGCCGAACTTCTCGCAGTGTACCACGGCCTTGTTGGTGTTCACCACCTGCTTCAGGTCGATGGCCTTGTCGCTGTAGTGGGTGAAGGCAGCGTCACGGTAGAAGTCCTTGTAGGCCTCGATGATGTCGGCCTCGGGAGCCTTGGTGCGGACGACGGCCGTGCAGAAGATGCCACGGGCGAAGTTGCCACGGTAGGGGATGAAGTCGATGGAGGCATCGAGGTAGCCCTGCACCTGCTTCAGCGACTGGCGTATCTCGGCGATATGCTGGTGCTGGAAGGGCTTGTAGATGCTCAGGTTGTCCGTGCGCCACGAGAAATGGGTGGTGACGCCGGGCTTCTGGCCGGCACCTGTCGAACCCGTGATGGCATTGACGGCAACATCCTCCTTCAGCAAGTTCAGGTTGGCGGCAGGCAGCAAGGCCAGCTGGATAGCTGTGGCAAAGCAGCCGGGGTTGGCCACATGCTGAGCCTTCTGAATGTCTTCTTTGTTTATCTCTGGCAGACCATAGACAAAGTTATAGGGAATAGTGAAAAGTGAAGAATTTGCTTCCGCACTGCCTGCATCGGTGGGGAATTTTTCACTATTTACTTTTAACTCTTCCCTTTTAATGCGGAAATCTTGTGCCAAATCGATGATCTTCACGTTGGCCGGGATGGTGTGCTCCTTCAGGAACGCCTCGCTCTTGCCGTGGCCGAAGCAGAAGAACACGACATCCACCTGGTCGAACGGCATGGCATCGGTAAAGCGCAGGTCGGTGTCGCCCACCAGTCCCTCATGTACGTCTGAGACCAGGTTGCCGGCATTGCTTACTGAGTTGGCGAAGACAATCTCTGCCTGCGGGTGGTTCAGCAGCACACGGATGAGTTCCCCTCCAGTATAGCCTGCAGCCCCTAGTATTCCTACCTTTATCATAAATACTTGTAATTCGTGAAATTCGTGGTCGAAAAATTAGCGTTTCTCGTCTTTGTGTATTCCGTAGTATACACGCAGCGGTGTGGAGCTGACCTTGATGAAGCCCTTGGCCTCGTCGGCAGTCCAGCCGGTCTGGGTCTCGCCGTACTCGCCGAGCTTGCTCTTGGTGAGGTCATTGGCAGAGTCGATGCCGACCGTCTCGAAACCGTAGGGGCGCAGCTTCAGGATGGCTGTACCCGTGACGTTACGCTGGCTGCTGGTCAGCATGGCCTCGATGTCGGGCATGACAGGCTCCAGGTACTGGCTCTCGTGCAGGAACATGCCGTACCAGGTGGCCACCTGGTCCTTCCAGTACTGCTGCCATTTCGACAGCGTCGACTTCTCCAGCAGACGGTGAGCCTCGATAATGAGTTTTGGTGCGGCGGCCTCGAAGCCCACGCGACCCTTGATGCCGATGATGGTGTCGCCCACGTTGGCGTCACGGCCAATGGCGTACGAGGCACCTATCTCCTCAATCTTCTGGATGGCCTTGATGCGGTCGTCGAACCGCTCGCCGTTGACACCGACTATCTCGCCCTTCTCAAACTGTATCTTCAGCAGCGACTCCGGGGCCTTGGCGGTAACGTGCTTCAGGTAAGCATCCTCAGGCAGTCCCTGTGTGGGGTCGAGCAGTTCGCCGCCGCAGATGCTGGTACCCCAGATGCCAACATTATACGAATACTTCAGTTTGGTGAAGTCGGCAAAATAGCCGTTGGCGTTCAGGTAGTCAACCTCCTCCTTGCGTGTCAGGTTCCTGTCACGGGTCAGTGTGATGATTTCCACGCCGGGAGCCATCACGAGGAACGTCATGTCGAAGCGAATCTGGTCGTTGCCGGCTCCCGTGCTACCGTGGGCAATGGCGTCGGCACCGATCTCCTTGGCATAGCGGGCGATGGCGATGGCCTGGAAGATGCGCTCGCTGCTGACTGAGATGGGGTAGCAGTTGTTGCGCAGCACGTTGCCGAAGATCATGTACTTCAGCGACTTCTCGTAATACTCCTGCGTCACGTCGAGCGTCACGTATTTCACAGCACCCAGCTTGTAGGCGTTCTCCTCATTCCTTTTCAGCTGTTCAGCTGAGAAGCCGCCGGTATTGGCACAGGCGGCATACACCTCATAACCTAACTCCTTGGTCAGATACATCACATTGTAGCTGGTGTCCAATCCACCACTGAATGCTACTACTACTTTCTTGCGGCCCCCCCTGGCCCCCCCCTGGGGGAGTACGGACTGCACGTTGTTTATTTGTTTGTTAGTTTCCATATTGTATCTTTTATTTTGTTGATTACGCTATTAATGTTACATGTTATTTCTTCGTTTTTGAAACGGATAATAGTGTATCCGCGTGATTCAAGCCATGTCGAACGTTCTTCATCACTAATATGTTGCTCTGGTAGTGTGTGATAACCACAGTCAACTTCAATAATAAGCTTAATAGGTACACACGCGAAGTCGGCAATGTAGTCACCTATGATATGCTGTCGGCGGAAGGGTACACCTAATTGCTTTCTCTGTAGAAATCCCCACAAAGTAGATTCTGCCTCCGTCTGATTCTTTCGGTTTTTTAAAGCAAACTCCTTTAATTTCGAATAAAGAGTCGGGTCTGCCGTCTGATATTGGAAACTCGCCCCCGTCTCCCCCCCAAGGGGGGGCTGGGAGGGGCTGTCTAATTTTTTGATGCGCTCAATCACCTCTTCGGGTATCTTTGCCGGAAGGTGTTCCTCGGGGTCGTAGAGCATGGCCGTGCAGATGCAGTACTTGCGGCCTGTGCGGTGCAGCACGTCGACGTTGATGCAACCCTCGCAGCCCCGCCAGAAGGCCTCGTCGTCCGTCAAGTCTGCAAAGGTGACTGGCTGGTAGCCCAGTTCGGTGTTCATCTTCATCACAGCGGCACCGCTCGTCAGCGAGAAGATCTTGGCGTGCGGCCAGCGGGTGCGTGCCAGCGAGAACGTCATGTCCTTGATTTTCTTCGCCACGCCCAGCCCCCGGAAGTCGGGATGGACGATGAGGCCGCTGGTCGTCACATACTGCTTGTTGCCCCATGTCTCGATGTAGCTGAATCCTGCAAAGCGGTCGCCACTGAGGGCTATCACGGCTTTGGCCTCCTTCATCTTTGTAGCCAGGTACTCGTGGGTGCGCTTGGCGATACCTGTTCCGCGTACCTTAGCCGCATCAGCGATGGTCTGCAGGATGGTGTCAACGTAGACCTCATGCTCCGGACCGGCTACTAGAATCTGAAGCCTACCCCCATCCCCTCCCAAAGGGAGGGGGGGGGTGGAGTTAGTATTGTCGTTTGTTTTTTCTAATTCTTCCATTGTTATTATTATTTTTCTATCTTTTTCTATCTCTTTTCTCCCTCCCTTTGGGAGGGTAGGGGTGGGCCTTCCCTACTTCATATTCGGCACCACCTCGCTCAGTGCCTCGATGACGTCTTCCTTCGGCATGCCCTGTTTGATGACGATGAAGATGGTATCGTCGCCGGCAATGGTACCCAGAATCTCATCGATGTGGTTGTTGTCGATGTTGTATGCGATGGAGCTGGCATAGCCCGGACGCGTCCTGATGACACCCATGTTGCCTGAAAAGTTGATGCTCAGGAAGCCAGGTACCTGCATCATTTCGTGCAGGGTGCGTGGTGTGGACACCCGCTTGTACATCGTGTCGTTGGGCAGTACATAGACGTAGTTGCCACGCATGGTGGCTGCCTTGGCCACCTTCAACTGCTTCAAGTCACGGCTCAGTGTGGCCTGCGTCAGCTGGAAGCCCTCTTTCTTCAGTGCCTCCAGCAGCTCGTCCTGGCTGCCTAACTGCTGGCTGGAGATAATCATGCGCAACGCCTCCAGCCTGTCGTTCTTAATCTTCATTGCTGGTATATTTATTCAAAACTGGCTGCAAAATTATACAAATCCGTGCATATAGCCAAACATTTCTGCTGTTTTTTTGCATTTTGTAGTCAAATTGATGGCTAATTCTTGCATATTATGAGAAAAATGTGTAACTTTGCAGAACTTATTGCTTAAGTACGTACATTAATTATATATAGGATATGAACGAGAATCAGAACAAGCAACAGAACCAGTTGCAAATTGAGCTGCCACAAGAAGTGGCCCAGGGAGAGTATGCCAACTTTGCCATCATCACCCATTCCAGCAGTGACTTTATACTGGACTTCGCCCGTGTGTTGCCCGGACTGCCCAAGTCTCAGGTGAAAAGCCGTGTTATCATGGCCCCCGAACATGCCAAACGTCTGCTGGCTGCCCTGCAGGAGAACGTCGTGCGCTACGAACACGAGTACGGCCCCATCAAGATTCCCAAGCAGGAACCGCGCACCATCGCTCCCTTCCCGGTAGGCAAGGGTGAGGCATAACGGCAATCATCACCACACAAAAACATGAAACGGAGAATTGTTGTCAAGATAGGCTCTAACGTGCTGACACGTCCTGACGGCAAGCTGGACGTGACACGCATGTCGGCACTGGTCGACCAAGTGGCATGGCTGCGGCGCCAGGACATTGAGGTGATACTCGTCTCGTCGGGTGCCGTGGCCTGCGGACGCCGTGAGCTGACCGTCGAACACTCGCTGGACTCCGTGGAGCAGCGTCAGCTGTTCTCGGCTGTCGGACAGGTGAAGCTCGTGGGCCTGTACTACGACCTGTTCCGTGATTTCGGCATCCATGTCGGCCAGGTGCTGACCATGAAGGAGAACTTCGAGCCTGGCGAGCAGTATCGCAACCAGCAGGCCTGTATGGCCGTCATGCTGGAGAACAACGTGCTGCCCATCGTCAACGAGAACGACACCGTCTCGGTCACGGAGCTGATGTTCACCGATAATGACGAGCTCAGCGGACTCATCGCCCAGATGATGATGGCCGACACGCTCATCCTGCTATCGAACATCGATGGCATCTTCAACGCCCATCCCGACGACCCCGCTGCCGAGCTGATACGCGAGGTGGCTCCCGGACGAGACCTCTCGGAGTATATCCGGCCGGAGAAGAGTGCCTTCGGACGTGGAGGCATGCACTCGAAGTACACCACGGCATCGAAGGTGCAGCAGGCGGGCATCCGTGTCATCATTGCCAATGGTGAGCGTGACAACATCCTCGTCGAACTCGTGCAAGACAAACAGAACATTCCCCATACTGAATTCATACCCAATGGAACTCACTGAAACATTCAAGCGTGTCAAGAAAGCCAGCAAGTCGCTGTCGCTGCTTTCCGATGACATGCGCAACCAGATACTGAATGCCGTGGCCGATGCTATCGTCGACTACAAGGAACGCATCCTTATGGCCAACGACAAGGACCTGGCCAAGATGGATCCGAAGAATCCGCTCTACGACCGTCTGCAGCTGACCGACAAGCGTCTTGATGACATCGCCGCCGACATGCGCAACGTCGCCTCGCTGCCCTCACCGCTCGGCCATGTCACCAAACAGAAGACGCTGCCCAACGGACTGCGCCTGCACCGCGTGTCGGTGCCGTTCGGTGTCATCGGCATGATCTACGAGGCACGTCCCAACGTGACGTTCGACGTCTTCTCGCTGTGCTTCAAGAGCGGCAATGCCTGTGTGCTGAAGGGCGGCTCCGATGCCGACCTGTCGAACCAGGCCTCAGTAGAGCTGATTCATGAAATTCTCGGACAGTATGGCGTAGACCCCGACGTCGTCACGCTGCTGCCTGCCACCCATGAGGCAACTGGTGAAATGCTCAATGCCGTCGGCTACATTGACCTCTGCATCCCACGTGGCGGTCGCAGACTCATCGACTTCGTGCGCGACACCGCTCGCATCCCAGTCATTGAGACGGGTGCTGGCGTGGTCAACACGTATTTCGACAAGGATGCCGACCTCGAAATGGGCAAGGCCATTGTCAGCAATGCCAAGACGCGCCGCGTCTCCGTATGCAACGCCCTAGACTGCCTCATTGTCCATGAGCGCAGGCTTGGCGACCTCTTTGAACTGGTGAAGCCGCTGCTCGACCACAAGGTCGTGCTGTATGCCGACGGCCCGGCCTACCAGCTGCTGACGGGTCATTATCCCGCCATCCTCATGCAGCCAGCCACTGCGGAATCGTTTGGCACCGAGTTCATGGACTACAAGATGGCAATCCGCACCGTCTCGTCTTTGGAGGAGGCCATGGCGCACATCGACCAGTACGGCAGTGGCCACAGCGAGGCTATCATCACCCAGAACGAAGAGACCGCCCGCATCTTCCAGCAGCACGTCGATGCTGCCTGTGTCTATTGGAACGCTCCCACCTCGTTTACCGACGGTGCTCAGTTTGGACTGGGTGCCGAGATAGGTATCTCCACCCAGAAGCTCGGACCGCGTGGCCCTATGGCCTTGGAGGAGATTACCACCTACAAGTGGATCATCGAGGGAGAGGGACAGGTTCGTAATTAATTATATAATGATAGAAAAATGAAAAAAGGAATTTTTTTAATCTTTTTTTGTTTGATAGCGTTGTCAACTCAAGGAGCACAATTGTCTGAGCATGAGGCACGAAAAAAGGCACAACGTTTTTTACAGGGCAAACAATTTGGAAACGTGATGCGACAACGTGCTATCAAAAGATCGCAGGTGCTACAAGACAAGAACTTCTATATATTTAATGTTGAACAAAATGGAGGTTTTGTCATTGTCTCTGGGGATGATAGAACAACTGACATCCTGGGTTATTCAGATGTTGGATCCATCGAGCAGGACAACATACCAGAGAATTTGAGCTGGTGGTTAAATGAATATGGCAGGCAAATAGAATTCATCAAAAAAACTTCAGAATCAGCAAATGACATTTCTGGATTAAGCGAGCCAGCCTTGCCCCCCCTCATAGCGACCCATTGGGACCAAACAGTAAACATTTTATGTCCTCAGTATACTCCCACTGGTTGCGTTGCTACAGCTATGGCGCAAATTATGTTTTACCACCGGTGGCCAGAAATTGCCTGCAAAGCAATCCCCGGATATACAACAGATACGTATGGCTACGAACTGAGTGAATTGCCAAGTACAATTTTTCGATGGGATTTGATGCTTGATGAATATTTTGACTTTATTTGGGAAAGATACGATACACCTAACGAAAACGACCAAGCTATTGCTGAACTGATGCGTTATTGTGGACAGTCAGTAAGAATGGATTATAAGCCAAGTGGGTCAGGCGCTTCTTTGTCAGACGCAGCAGAAGCTCTAAAGACATACTTTGACTATAGTTCAAAAATGCGTAGAATTGACCGTGATGGCTATTCATGCACACAATGGGAGTCTGTTATTTATCAGGAAATAGCAAACAATAGGCCTGTACTGTATAAAGGCAGTCCTACCTTGCTGTGGCATAATGGTATTGGACATGCTTTCGTGTGCGACGGTTTTGATGGCGACGGGCGCTTCCACATCAATTGGGGATGGGGAGGCACTTGTGATGGCTTTTTTGTTTTGTCTGTCCTTAACAACAACTACCCAGATGGAGCCATGAGTAATGGAGGCTATTCTTTTTCCCAAGAAGCGGTGATAGGAATAGAACCTAATGATGGGTCTATGAGAGGTCCAGAGTTATGGATTAAGGACATTCATGCAGCCGTAGATAGTTGCACACGCGGCTCTTTAAGCGAAGACTTTGCCCCTGTTGGTGTACAAGTTGACATCGACAATCGTGGGGATTTGTCTTTTAATGGTTTCATCGGTTTTGCCATTTATAGCAATAATGTATTAATAGAATACAAAGATGGTAAAAAAATCGGGTTGGAGCCGTCCCAAAATATAGTAGTACAGTCTGACGTCTTATTGACAAAAGAATTAATGAATGGCGAATATGCTATTAAAGCAGTATATAAGACCGATGAGGATGATAGCTGGAAAGAAATATTAGGAAGGCCGATTCTGTATTTTACAGTAAGTGACACTCTCTTGTCGTTTAAAACATACGACTCAGCTACACGATTACGAGTGGATAGCGTTGGTATTGAAGGACATTTGGCCAAGGGAATGGATGTTACAGCTATAGTAAAAATCACCAATGTTGGTGGGAGTTCTGAGAATTGGGTTATTGTTGCTTTTGGTGGTTCATCTGACCTTATAAATGTTGCCATCGACCCAAATGAGAGTTCAATTTATAGAGTTCGTTTGCGAATCAATGAGGTGGGCGAGCAGAATTTAGTCGTTTCGTATTTTTGGGGTGGCAATGTTATATGTAGTAGCACTTATACTGTAAATACGCCTATTCCTCACAAATTGGAGGGCAGCCTGAATATTGATGGGCTTGTTGACGATGGAATTGATGGCAATCGCCTGACAGGAACCTTATCGGTAAAGAACACAGGCCAGGAGATATATAGTGACGAATTAGTGGTTACTCTTGACAACTTGATGGGTGATAGCAAAAGCATACAGCTTGTTGAATATATGAATCTTCAGCCCGATGGAACGGAGGAAATACCTTTTTCCGTTGATTATCTGGAGACTGGAAGCTACAGGATGACTTGTCATTATTACTCGGCTGATGATAATGGCAATTGTCTGTCTGTAGTGCTTTTTGCACAAGACATCAATATTAAGGGGCCAAAACTTGTTTTGAAAGCTATTGATGATGTTCGCACTTATGGCGAGGAAAACCCTGTGTTTAAATATGAGGTTGAAGAAGGTTCCTTAGATGGTATACCCAATATCTACTGTGAGGCTACCTCGACATCTCCAGTTGGCACCTACGATATTCTAGTAAGCCAAGGTTCTGTGAAGAACAACAATGTAATCTACGTAGCTGGCACACTGACAGTAATACCAGCCACTTTAACCGCATCAGTAGGGAAATACATTCGCGAGCAAGGAAAGGAGAACCCTGAATTTGTAATCGTATATAATGGTTGGAAAAATGGTGAGAATGAGGGGGTTCTACTGAGCAAACCTGTTGCGGAAACAACAGCTTTGAAGGATAGTCCAGTGGGCGAATATCCAATTACCATTAGTGGGGGAGATGCTCAGAACTACAAATTTGAATATGTCAACGGAACACTTACCGTGATAGATTCTTCAGGGATTGATGATTTATTGGCCAGCGGCAAACCTTTTGATGTCTACACGATAGTTGGAGTTCCTCTGCGTCGACAGGTCAGAACGGTTGAGGGTCTCAGCTCTGGTGTCTATATAATAAATGGTCAGAAGATAATCATTAAATAAATTATGCGCACTTTCATCAACGTACAAGACATCGGCCCGCTGGACAAGGCGATGGCTGAGGCATTCGAGATCAAGAACGACCGTTACAAATATCAGCATCTGGGCAAGAACAAGACGCTCATGATGATATTCTTCAACAACTCGCTGCGTACACGTCTCTCCACACAGAAGGCTGCCATGAACCTCGGCATGAACGTCATCGTGCTCGACGTGAATGCTGGTGCCTGGAAGTTAGAGACAGAGCGTGGCGTCATCATGGATGGCGACAAGAGTGAACACCTGCTGGAGGCCATTCCCGTCATGGGATGTTACTGCGACATCATCGGTGTGCGCTCCTTCGCTGGACTCACTGACCGTGAGTATGACTACGCTGAGACGGTGCTGCAGCAGTTCATCAAGTACAGCGGCCGTCCCGTCTTCGCCATGGAAACGGCTACGGTTCACCCGCTACAGGCCTTTGCCGACCTTATCACCATCGAGGAAAGTTGGGGTCGTCCAGTATGTCGCTGTGGTACGGCGACCAACGGGACCAAGCCCCCAAAGGTCGTCCTCACCTGGGCGCCCCACTGCCGCGCCTTGCCGCAGGCCGTGCCAAACAGCTTCGCCCAGTGGATGAATGCCGCTGACGTCGACTTTGTCATTACCCATCCTGAGGGCTACGAGCTTGACCCGCAGTTCGTCGGCGATGCCCGCGTGGAGTACGACCAGCGGAAAGCCTTCGAGGGTGCCGACTTCATCTATGCCAAGAACTGGAGCAATCCTGGCGTGACCAATCCTGCCGACTACGGCAAGATTACCTGCAGGGACATGTCGTGGACGGTTGACACCGAGCACATGTCATGGACGAACCACGCCAAGTTCATGCACTGTCTGCCCGTGCGCCGCAACCTCATCGTCACCGATGACGTCATCGAGTCGCCTGACTCGATAGTTATCTCCGAGGCAGCCAACCGCGAGATTAGCTGCTCCGTGGTGTTGAAGCGTATGCTGGAAGCCCTGTAGCTCCCTAAAGCCTATAGTATTCCGTTACTGAGGGTATGATGCTGTCGGGCACCATACCCTTAATGCTTTCGCTGGCTTGTACCCTATGGCGTATCTCCGTGCTGCTGACGTCAAGCAGGGGCATGCGGATGGTGCCGACATGTCGGCCGCGAGGGTACACCACCACGTCGTAGTGGCGCAGGATGTCCTTCCAGTGGCGCCAGCGGTCAAAATGTGCCCAGTTGTCGCCGCCGATGAGCAGCGTGAAGCGATGGTCGGGGTAGTCCTCCGACAGGTGCTGCAGCGTGTTCCATGTGTAGGAGGGCTTCGGCAGGTGTAGCTCGTAGTCGCTGGCCCGCACGCCCTTCACACCTTCCAAAGCTTGTCGCGCCATATCGTAGCGCAGCTGGTCGTCCAACAGGTCTGCCTGCTGCTTCAGCGGATTCTGGGGCGACACCATCAGCCATACTTCGTCCAGCGCACACTGCTCCAGCACGGCCTGTGCCAGCGCAATGTGTCCGTTGTGGATGGGGTTGAAAGAACCTCCGAAAAGTCCGACGCTTTTCATATCGCGACGATTTGTCGATATAGCGTATTAGCGTTATTACGGGATAGCGACTATTGTTCCAAAAACTGCAGCACCGTGCGCAGGGTCTCTTGCTTGGCTGTCTCCAGGTCGTCGTTGACGATGACGTGGTCGAACTGCGGGGCGAAGGTCAGCTCATATTCGGCCTTGGTCAGCCGTTGCTCGATGGCCTCTGGCGTGTCTGTGCCGCGACCCTCCAAGCGGCGGCGCAGCTCCTCGACGGACGGTGGCTGGATGAAGAGGCTCATGGCCTCGTCGCCATAATAATGCTTGATGTTCACACCGCCCTTCACATCAACATCGAACACCACGTTCTGTCCTGCCTCACGCTGTCGCTCCACCTGTTGCTTCAGTGTGCCGTAGAAGCGGTTCTCGTACACCTCCTCGTACTCCAGAAACTCCTCGTTCTCGATGCGCTGCCGGAACTCCTCTGGTGTCAGGAAGAAATACTCCACCCCATCCTGCTCTGTGCCACGGGGAGCGCGTGAGGTACACGAAATTGAGAAGTACAGCTTCAGCTCAGGATGCTCCTGCATCAGCCACTGTACGATGGTCGACTTCCCGCTGCCGGAAGGAGCTGACACGATTAACATTTTTCCTTTCATATCCGTGAAATCCGTTTAATCCGCTGTTTGATATTAAAGGGCATTCAGCACCTGTTCCTTGATTTGCTCCAGTTCGTCCTTCATCATGACCACGATATTCTGCATCTCGGCCTGGTTCGACTTCGAACCAGTGGTGTTAATCTCGCGCCCCATCTCCTGGGCTATAAAGCCGAGCTTCTTGCCCTGTCCGGGCTGGTCGGCCATGGTCTCGCGGAAGTACTTCAGGTGGTTGGCCAGCCGCTGCTTCTCCTCGCTGATGTCCAGTTTCTCGATGTAGTATATCAGCTCCTGCTCCAGGCGGTTCTTGTCGTATTCCGCCTCGGGAATCTGCTTGAGGCCGTCCACGATGCGGCTGCGAATCTTCTCCACACGCGACTTCTCGTAAGGCTCTATCGACAGCATCAGCTGCTCGATGTTGTCAATCTTCTCGGCAAACTTCTTCTCAAGGGCGGCACCCTCCTGAGTGCGGAAGTCCACTAGGTGCTGTACGGCTTCGCAGACGCCCTGGCGAGCCATTGTCCACTCCTCCTCGTCAAGCACCTCCACCTCCGTCTTCGTCAGCACGTCGGGCATGCGGATCAGCGTCTGCATCCAGTCGATGCCTTCTGTCATCTGGTTCTGCCCGGCAAAGACACGCAACTGTTCATAGTACTTCTGCATCAGTGCCGTGTTCACGGGAGCCGACTCGCTGGTGGCATCCTTCTCTATCCACAGCGCAAACTCCACCTTGCCGCGCACCACCTTCTCGGCAATCATCTGCCGTATCTCCATCTCCTTCTCGCGATAGAGCGGGGCGATACGTGTCGTCAAGTCCAGCTGCTTGGAGTTTAGCGACTTGATTTCTACGTTGATTTTCTTTCCGTTGTAGGTTACTACGGTTCTCCCGTAGCCCGTCATTGACTGTATCATACTGGTAATATGCTTAATTGTGGATGCAAAGTTAGGCATTTTCAAGAAACTACCCAATAAAAACCGCAATTATTTAAGTTTTCTTCGTGATTGGACGCTTCATTTAGCGGTGTTATATTGTTGTACACAAACCTAAATGATGGCCGGCCGGTCATATTTTTCTCAATCTCTGTATTGTAAATTGGTTAAACAATGTTAAGCCGTTGCATTTTTTTTGCTTTTCACTTTTTGCTCTCCACTTTTCTTTGTACCTTTGCACCCGCTTACGAAAATAAGGGCGCTTAGCTCAGCTGGTTTAGAGCATCTGCCTTACAAGCAGAGGGTCGGCGGTTCGAATCCGTCAGCGCCCACAGAAGGTTCCGACGACGAGTCGGATTTTTTGTTTCACTACGTGCTATGATAAATCATGAACAGCTCATACGATGCCAATGAGGCGGCCCTCGCCCTGCATGGCGACCGCATCAACGAGGAGACTCGTGAGATACAGCAGTGTCTGCTCGGTATACTGAAAGCCATCGACCAGGTGTGCCGCGAGCATCATTTGCGCTATTATATGGTGGCAGGTACTATGCTGGGAGCTATACGCCACAAGGGTTTCATACCTTGGGATGACGATGCAGATATAGCCATGCCTCGTCCTGATTATGAAGAGTTCTTGGCTCATGCTAACGAGTGGCTGCCCAAGCGTTATGAATTAGTCAGCCCAGGTAAACCAGAGAACTATCCGTACATTTTTGCGCGTGTGCAGGACAGTGAGACCACCTATGTTCCGCGTCGGAGTTTCTCTTTTGTAGGTGGAATTCCTGTTGACGTATTCCCGCTGGACGGCATGTGTGAACCTGGATTGAAACTTTGGTGGCACTTTTCCCGCTATCGTTTTCTGCTAAAATTGCTGTATTTCACTCAGACAAACCCATACAAACACGGAAAAGGAGTCCGCAGTACAATGACTATCCTTCTTCGCAAGCTATTCAATCCCCTGTCACTGCATAAGAAAATCAAAGACGTCTGTATGGAGTGTGACTATAATAAGCATGACTTAGTAGTAGACCACGACTTCCGGCAGGAGAAAGGTGTGATGCCAAAGGTGGTGTACGGTATTCCACAGCCAATAGAATTTGCCGGTACGATACTAATGACTGTCGCACAGCCAGACTCCTATTTGCGCCACAGCTATGGTAACTACATGGAAATTCCTACAAGTATTCCAAAGACTAATTTCGGTTACTTAAATTTGAAAAAGCCTTGGCGTGAACATGCAAAGCAGCAAATTGTTAAGTGACGGCCATTAGCCGTATTGTGCGGGGATGTGTATGCTATAGTGGCTGAAGGCATCGCGCAGCACCTGGAAGAATGCCTCTATGTCGGGTGTGTCGATAGTACCCAAGGCACAAAGACGGAAAGTGTTGGTGGTGGAAATCTTGCCCGGATAGATGGTGAAGCCGTGCTCGTAGCAGTAGTCATGTATCCGCTCGAAATCCCAGTTCTTGTCGTTGGGATACAGCACGCTGGCCACCAGCCCCGACTGGATGTCCCGTCGTATGACCTCCCTCAGTCCCATGTCGGCCAGTCCCTGGTGGATGGCCTCGATGACACGGCGGTGGCGGGCAAATTTCTCTTGCTCACCCACCTCAAAGTACTCTTTCAGTGCCTGTATCGTGGCATATAC
>JAEEGG010012310.1_pt1 | contig 18483 bp, 8 predicted proteins | sample 9134161 | NCBI WGS metagenome assembly JAEEGG01 (sample SAMN16246543, study PRJNA631951) | gut metagenome | biome: gut microbiome; feature: rumen; material: CR-attached | host: Bos | place: Iran: Karaj | collected 2018-10 | reverse complement strand
TGTTTTCGGGCTGATTGATGTTGCGGTGGCGGAACTCGTTGACGGCCTTTACCACGGGGTGCTTGAACTCGTCGTTACCCACCTTGCCGATCTCGTTGTCGCCCCAGTAGTTCTCGCGGGTGCTGCCGTGAGGGCGGCTGTAGAACAGCGGCGTGCCATACTTGCGGGCTGTCAGGAAGACCCATCCCAGGCGGATGAGCTCGTCGCTCATGCCGGCCGAGGCGTGTTCGTTGCAATAGGTGTCGTGCGACTCCACCCAGGTCACCAGGTGGGCGGGATCTACCGAGTGGTGCCACGTCAGCAGGTTGTCGGCGCGGGCGTCATGCTTGTTGAGCACGTTGCGCAGCACCCAGCCGTAGTTGCTGGCCGTCAAGTCCATATACTCGGCATAGCCCTGCTCGGGCACATTGCGGTCCTGCAACACCTCGCCATAGATGAACAACTCCTCGCGCGGCACAGCCAGTCTGAGGCCCTTGACGGCCTTGCGGCCCATGGCCACGACCCAAAAGTCGTTCTCGGGCGACTTGGGGTCACGCATCTCATTAGGCAGGCCGATGTGCTTGGCCGTATCATAGCGGAAGCCCCTGGCACCGCAAGCCAGCACGTCGTTGACATACTGCATGTAGTAATACTGGAAGTCGGGGTTCTCGGTGTTCACGTCGGGCAGCGTACCCATCTCACCCGTCGTGCACTGGTAACGGTCGCTGTAGTCCTTGATGGGCCACAGGCCGTTGGCGTGGAACAGGTTCTCGCGACCCCCGACGGCGCTGTCCAGGCGCGCGTTGATCTGCGTGCGGTCAATCACCGTGTGGTTGGGCAGCACGTCCACGATGACGCGCAGCCCCAAGCGGGTAGCCTCGTCGCACATCGCCTTGAACTCGTCGCGCGTGCCCAGCTGGTAGTTGCCGATGGTCCAGTCGGTCGGCTGGTAATGGTAGTACCACTTGCCGTGGCCAAAGAGCTGACGCCCACCGCCCTCACCCACGACACACTCGTTGATGGGCGACGTCTGCACAATCGTGTAGCCCGCATCCTTGATTTCGGGCAAATGTTCCTTGATGGTGTTGAACGACCACGACCAGGCGTGCAGAATAATCTCGTTATTACCCTGGCCAGCCTCAGCAGTCTGTGCCATGCCAGCCATCACACCCATAAGGGCAATCAATACAGTAGAAATAATCTTCTTCATATACACTGAAATCTTGTTTAACTCTCGCAAAGATAGTAATCTTTTTAGTTTTTAGTTGCAAGTTTTTAGTTTTTAGTTGGCATCCGCACCCTTGGGCCTCACGCAAAGGCGCAAAGCCGCGAAGTTTTTGGGTCGACGAATAATTTTGGTCTGCGAATTAAGCGAATTAAACGAAGGCATCCGCGCCCCCATGGAGCGCAGATGCCAATTAGCTTAATTCGCCAACAATTAAAAGAATGCGGATGCCATTAGTTTAATTCGCGAAATTCGTAGTTTCTTACCAAGTGCCGGAGAGCAGGTAGTCGATCAGGGCGGTGACGTCGCTGATGTTGATGCTGCTGTCCTGGTTGCAGTCGGCTGCAGGGTTGCTGATGGTGCCGCCGCCCAGCAGCAGGTCAATCAGGGCCGTCACGTCGCTGATGTTCACGCTGCCGTCGCCGTTCACGTCGCCTCGCAGGCCAGCATTCTTGTCGGTGAAGTAGCCCGGGTTGCTGGGACCGCCGTCGATGTGGGCGTAGGTCTTGTCCGTCGGGTTCGAGGCGTTCCAGGTCGTCCCCTGGCCGCCCACCAGGCTGGTGCAGCCATAGAACATATAAAATGAAGTTGTTACGGCTGCAGTGCTCCAGCCACTGCCCACGCAGATGGTCCGCAGATTAGTGCAACTAAAGAACATGTAATCCATATTGGTCACCTTAGTCGTATTGAAACTGCTCAGGTCAAGACTCGTAATGTCAATGCAGGAAGCGAACATGGCATACATATCAGTCACCCTGGACGTGTTGAAATGGCTCACATCAAGGCTCGTCAATCTATAGCAACTATTGAACATATACCCCATATTGGTCACCTCGCTGGTGTTCAGGTAACTCATGCCCGTGATGGATTCAAGATTCTGCATGCCATAAAACCAATCGTAGGTCGTCGTCGGGCGGGCACCAGCAAACGAGGGGTCAAAGACCACCTTGGTCACATTGGATTTGGTGCCGTCGGTGTCCCAACCGGTATCGTTGCTGCCCGTGTTCAGGTCGTAGGTCGTGCCCGTGCGGCTGCTGCGCTGGTCGTCGTAGTAGAACGTCAACGTCGTGTTCGACGGCGTGTAGCAGGCATAGGCCTCGGTAGCGGCAGTGAAATAGCCCGGGTTGCTCGGGCCGCCGTCGATGTGGGCGTAGGCCGCATCCACATGGCTGGAACTGTAGGTCGTACCCTGGCCACCCACCAGACTGGTAGAGTTCTTGAACATATTGTCTGAGTTTGTAACGGCCGCCGTGCTCCAACCACTGCCCACATAGATCGTTTGCAGATTCCTGCAGTCATAGAACATGCAATTCATTGCAGTCACCTTGGACGTGTTGAAACCGCTCAAGTCAAGGCTCGTCAATCTATAGCAACTATTGAACATGTGACCCATATTGGTCACCTCACTGGTGTTCAAGTAACTGATGCCCGTGATGGACTCCAGATTATTCATCATGTAAAACCAATCGAAGGTGGTCGTCGGGCGGGCATCAGCGAACGACGGGTCAAAGACCACCTTGGTCACATCAGATTTGGTGCCGTCGGTGTCCCAACCGGTATCGTTGGAGCCCGTGTTCAGGTCGTAGGTCATGCCCGTGCGAATAATGCGCTGGTTGTCGTAGTAGAACGTCAGCGTCGTGTTCGACGGCGTGTAGCAGGCATAAGCCTCGGTACCGACGGTGAAGTAACCCGGGTTGCTCGTACCGCCGTCTATGTGGGCATAGGCAGCATCCACATGACTGGCATCATAGGTCGTGCCCTGGCCGCCTACCAGGTCGTAGCAGGACCTGAACATATTTATAGAGCGTGTCAATGCAGCCGTGCTCCAGCCATGGCCCACATAGATAGTCCGTAGATTATAGCAGTCATCGAACACATATCCCATAGCGGTCACTTTGGACGTGTTGAAACCGCTCAAGTCAAGGCTTCTCAAACTTGAGCACGCCATGAACATCGATTCCATACTGGTCACCTCGGACGTGTTGAAGTGGCTCAAGTCAAGGCTTGTCAGGCCACTGCATTCACTGAACATGTAACTCATATCGGTCACCTTGGACGTGTTGAAGTGACTCACGTCAAGGCTCGTCAGGCCACTGCATCTAATAAACATGTCCTTCATATCGGTCACTTCGGATGTGTTGAAACCGCTCACGTCAAGGCTTGTCAAACTTGAACACTCGTTGAACATGTTGCACATATCGGTCACCTTGGACGTATTGAAGTGACTCACGTCAAGACTTGCCAATTTTGGACAGTAAGCGAACATGCTACCCATATTTGTCACTTCACTAGTGTTCAGGTAGTTCAATCCCGTGATGGACTCCAGATTTATCATCAGATAGAACCAATCGAAGGTGGTGGTCGGGCGAGCACCAGCGAACGATGGATCAAAGACCACCTTGGTCACAAATTGCCTGTTGTAGTCAAGGCGCCAACCGGGAAAGTTGTTTTCCGTGTTCAGGTCGTAAGTTCTGCCCAATCGGCTGCCGCGCTGGTTGTCGTAGTAGAACGTCAACGTCTTGTTCGACGGCGTGTAGCATGCATAGGGCATAGTTGTATTAATATCTGTGAAGTAGCCCGGGTTGCTGGTGCCGCCATCTATGTGGGCATAGGTCTTGTCAGTGTGGCTGTAATCATAGGTCGTGCCCTGGCCGCCCACCAGGCTGGTGCAGTTAGCGAACATATAAGTAGAGTTAGTCACGGCCGCCGTGCTCCAACCATTATCCACATAGATAGTTCGCAGATTGCTGCAGCCATTGAACATGCCATACATGTTTGTCACCTTGGACGTGTTGAAACTGCTCAAATCAAGGCTGAACAAAGCAGAACAATCTCTGAACATGTTTCGCATGTCGGTCACCTTGGCCGTATTGAAATGACTCACATCAAGAATCCTCAATTTAGAGCAGCCATTGAACATGTGACCCATATTGGTCACCTCGCTGGTATTCAGATACTCAATTCCCTCGATGGTCAGAAGATTCCCCATCAAGTAAAACCAATCGAATGTGGACGCCGGGAAAAAACCAGCGAACGACGGGTCAAAGACCACATTGGTCACATCGGTTTTGGTGCCGTCAGTGTCCCAACCGGCATCGTTGGAACCCGTATTCAGGTCGTAGGTCGTGCCTGTGCGACTGCTGCGCAGATTGTCGTAGTAGAAAGTCAGTGTATAGTTGTAGTAGCAGGCATAGGCCTCGGCAGCGGCGGCGCCGAGGGCACACATCATGGCCGCCACCAGGACTACCAAACGAAAGAGAAAAGTTTGATTTTTCATAACGATTTAGTTTAAAGTTAATAATTGCCGCAAATAAAACAAAAATCTCACAAAAATGCAAGAAAATTGGATAAAAAGTTTCGCGTTAGGCCTCCGCACCGTTTTACCTCACGCTAAGACGCGAAGCCGCTAAGTTTTTGGGTCTGCGATATTTAAAAACTTCGCGTCTTTGCGTGAGGCAACGGGGTGCGGATGCCAACTAGGGTCAAGAAACTAGAAACTAGGGACTAGGGACTAGAAACTAAAAAAAAATTACTATATTTGCAGCCGTAATCAAACTACAATTCTTTTTTAAACCTGTAAGACATTAACAGAATCAAGAAATGAACGAGATTGAAAAACTGAAACCGACGTGCATCTGGCGCAACTTCTATGCGCTGACGCAGATTCCCCGTCCCTCGGGACATGTTGAGAAAATCCAGCAATTCCTGCTCGACTTCGCCAAGAAGGTGGGCGTGGAGGCCTTCCAGGATCCCGCCGGCAACATCGTGATGCGCAAACCCGCCACTCCCGGTATGGAGAACCGCAAGTGCATCACCATGCAGGCCCACATGGACATGGTGCCCCAAAAGACGCCCGAGTCGAAGCACAACTTCGAGAAAGATCCCATCGAGCCCTACATCGACGGCGAGTGGATCAAGGCCCGCGGCACCACGCTGGGTGCTGACGACGGTCTGGGCGTAGCTGCCATCATGGCAGTCATGGAGGACAACACCCTCAAGCACGGTCCCATCGAGGGCCTGATCACCAAGGACGAGGAGACGGGCATGTATGGCGCCAACGACCTGCCCAAGGGCCAGATGAAGGGCGACATCCTGTTCAACCTCGACAGCGAGACGTGGGGCAAGTTCGTCATCGGTAGCGCCGGCGGTATCGACGTTACCTGCACGCGCAAGTATAACGAGGTGAAGACCGCTGCTGGCGACACCGCCGTGCGCATCACCCTCAAGGGCCTGAAGGGCGGCCACAGCGGCCTCGAGATCCATGAGGGCCGCGCCAATGCCAACAAGCTGATGGCACGCCTGCTGCAACTGGCCATCGTGGACCACAAGGCCCGCCTGGTGAGCTGGCATGGCGGCAACATGCGCAACGCCATCCCCTTCAAGGCCGAGACCGTAGTCGTTGTTCCCGAGGATAACCTCAAGGGCCTCAAGAAGCTCGTCAAGACGATGAAGGCCCAGTTCGAGAGCGAGTTCAAGTTCATCGAGGACAACGTGGACCTGACCCTGAAGGCCATCGACCGTCCCAAGATGAAGATGGCCCTCGACGACCAGACGACCATCCTGCGCGCCCTGTATGCCTGCCACGACGGCGTGGTACGCTACATCCCCGCTTATCCCAACGTGGTAGAGACCTCCTCCAACCTCGCCATCATCGACATCGAGGACGGCAAGGCTGCCGTGAAGATCCTGGCCCGCTCGGCCCGCGAGGACATGAAGGACTATATCGTGAAGATGTTGATGACCTGCTTCCACCTGGCCGACTTTAAGGTGGAGACCGGCGGTGACTACATCGGCTGGGATCCCAACCCCGACAGCGAGGCCCTGCACATGCTGCTCGACCTGTACAAGAAGCTGTTTAACGAGGAAGGCATCGTGCAAGTGGACCATGCCGGCCTGGAGTGCTCCATCATCCTGGGCAAGTACCCGCACATGGATGTGGTGAGCTTCGGTCCCACGCTGCGCAGCCCGCACACCACCATCGAGCGCGCCTACATCCCCGCAGCAGAGCCCTTCTGGAAACTGCTCGTCAAGGCCCTCGAGGAGGCTCCCGTGAAGAAATAATTAAGTACTGTTTTTTTCATAATTTAATTACCGCAGCAAGCCGTGACGGCTCCTGCGGTAATTATTTTTGCACCCAACACCCAAATACACAATATCTATACGATATGAAGGTATGTCATAATTTGCTAGAACTATAACCGCCCTGCGGGCGGGAAATTATTCAAACTAATTTGTTTAATTTCCCGTGCGTTAGCACGGTTATATTATCGAGTCATAATTATGACACAGCCTCATGCATTATCTTGCCTTGGCGGTTTCTTTCGGGCCTGACGGCCTTATTCTTCCTCGGCAGCGTTATTTGGTGCTTGGAGGGCGGTGTTGACGTCGGCGAGGGCAGCTGAGGCGGCGGTCTGGTATTGGTCGAGGGTGCGGGACTTGCGGATGGCCTTGAAGAGTTTATGGCCTGTACCGGGGAGGAAGGTCTGCCAGATGTCTTGCAGGTGGCGCACCAGTTGGGCCTCGCCGCCGTTGAGTTGTTCGGTGTATCCGTCTACCAGCAGGTCGTGGAAACGGCGGTAATCGTCGGGGGTGGCATCGGGGGCGAACATGCCTGGGTTAGCAGCCAATCCGCTACCCACCATCACGGCGGCCAGGTTGGGATAACGGCTCACGACCGCCTCGATGTCCTCGACCGTGCGCAGGCCGCCATTATAGACGATTGGCCATGGCGAGGCCGCCATCAGGGCCTCGAATTGACCGATGTCCAGGTCGCCCTTGTACTGCTGCTTGCCGATGCGGGGATGCACCGCGATGTTGACGGGCTTGAGGATGTCCATCAAGGGCAAAATGTCGCGCCACTGGTCGGGCTGGTCCCAGCCCAGGCGCATTTTCACGCTGTACTCCACCCCGTCGACGGCGGCAAGCGCCGTGAACAGCGCCTCGGCCAGTTCGGGATAGGCCAGCATGCCCGAGCCCTTGCGGTGCAAGGCGATGGGCGGGAACGGGCAGCCCAGGTTCACGTCGATGCGACTATAGCCCCGCTGCTTGAGGGCATCGACCATCATCAGGGCATGGTCGGGCTGGCAGGCGAGAATCTGGGGAATGAGCGTGATGCCCGCATTGCGGTCGGGCTCCACGTCGCGCAGGTCCTTGCGTCTGACCTCGCCGCGCTCCACGCGCATGAAGGGGGCATAATAGGCATCCACGCCGCCAAACACGTTGTGCTGCGCCATGCGCCACACGTTATCGGTCACTCCTTGAAGCGGTGCCGCGAGCACCGGTATCTTGATGTTATTGTCCATTGTCATTATTGCTTGATGGCGGTGTATCGGCCACCGGTGATGGTTCGGATGGAGAGTTTCTGGAATATTAAATCATAGGCCGAGGTGCTGCCCTGGTTGTCGTTGCAGTCCTCGTGGAAAAAGGCGACTCTTCCGTCGGTGAGGCTGACCATTGTGGAATAGGCCGAATAGTTTTCTGTCACCTGATAGCGCTGCCAGCCCCAGGCGAAATCGGCGGGTTGGTCGTAGTCAGACTCGTCGATCAGCGGCTTGTAGTAGATGCTCACACACTGGCGTCCCCTGCCACGCGGCACCGACTGCAGCACCAAGTGGACCCGACGACCGTCGCTGGTGCGCATGGCGGGCACGATGAGCACCTCGCCGTTGCAGGAGCAGTCCTCGCTGTAGGTACCCGACTCGGGATCGTTGCTGATGGCCATTTCGCCCCAGGTGCCGGTCACGTAATCGTAGATGTTAAACAGCCGTCCGCTGGTGGCCGTCTGCTTGGAGCGGCAACTGAGCAACACCTTGCCATCAGGCAGTTCTTCGACCTTGGCCTCGTCACCATAGGGTGCTACTGTCGGCCTGGCGCCAGGGCCTCCCAGGGCATGCCACGTCTGGCCGAAATCGTCGCTATAGAGTACCATGCAGCCCACTCCCATGGGGCCGTCAACCGCCGAGTAGATGCGGTAATAGTCGCCCCGCTTGATGCGTCTGCTCTGGCAGATGCGCCCACTGGAGAAGAACAGGGCGTTGACCTCGGGATAACCGGCAAAGATGCCGTAGATGTCGCTGGTCACCTCGCTGCCCGTCCACGTTGCGCCGCCGTCATCGCTAACGTAGCGCCCCACGCGCAACGGGTCCTGCAATGTCGATGCCAAGAAACCCTGATAGCCCGAGGCGCACATGATGAGCAGTTTTCCCGTCTCTCGGTCAACAACCGCTGCCGCATCGCCGTGGCTGTCGTCAAAACCCTCGTGTTTGCCGTTTCCATCGGCAATCATGATGGCATTGCTCCACGTCCTGCCGCCGTCATCGCTGGTCTTGCCCAGGATGTCGATGCCCGAATTGCTGCCGATGTCCGAGTCGTTGCGATGCCTGTCATCGCCAATAGCGAGCAGCCTGCCGTCCTGCAGCTGCACAATGGCAGGGATGCGGTAATAGCGGCGCGATGCGACTTTGGTGTCAAACACCGTCACCGCCACCGTATCGCTCTCGTCGTCAGGAGGTATGGGAATCTCATCGCTCAAAATCACCTTGACCACCTCGTTGGCATCGGCAATGTTCACCTCTCCGTCGCCGTTCACGTCGCCGTAGATGCCCTGTGCGATGGCCGCCTGTGACAGCCACGCTGCCAGTAACAAAACTGCTGATTGTATATATCTCCTCATACCGTTAGAATCTGTTATTTCCGGAATTTGTCTTATGGCCATTGCCTTACCGTAGCAAAAATAGATGTTTTATTTCATTCATACAAGATTTAGGGCTAAAATCGTGAAACACCGTGAGCTGTCATCCCTTAGACACTACACTCATCATACACTTTTTGAACTTTTTTCGAAAAAAATTTGGTGGGTTCAGGAAATGGTTGTACCTTTGCAGTCGCTTTCAGCAAATGGCGGGATAGCTCAGTCGGTTAGAGCGTCGGATTCATAACCCGGAGGTCCTGAGTTCAATTCTCAGTCCCGCTACGAGCGCCTCTTTCGAGAGGCGCTTTTTTTTGCCCGTAGGCAAAAAAAGTTTACAGTTTAAAGTTTACAGTTTAAAGAGCATGGAAATATTTCAGTTCGAAAAGCTTATTGCATGGAGAAAGTCCAAGGAGTTGGCTCTCGCCATTTATCCTCTAATTGCTAAGTTTCCTCAACACGAGCAGTATGCCCTCAGCAGTCAAATAAAAAGGGCGGTAATATCCATACCCTCAAATGTTGCTGAAGGGTCAGGTAGGGCGTCAATGAAAGAAAAAAACCATTTCTTGGAGATAGCATTTGGCTCTTTAACTGAGACTTATTGTCAACTGCTGATAGCAACCGAATTAGGCTATATCGCTGCCGATGAATTAGAGTCAGTCCAGCCTCTATTCAAAGAGGTTGCACGACTGATAAGCGGATTGCGCAATAGCTATTCCCCGAAACCATAAAAGGCCAAAAGTAATTCCACTTTAAACTGTAAACTTTAAACTAACTGTACATGTAAATGTGCTCGCACATTTACATGTACAGTTTCTGGTTTTCGAAGTCTACCTCGCGGTCGAGCAGGTTGACGAAGTCGTCGAGCACTTCACGGTCGATATCGCCCAGGGTGTACTCGTTCTCGGCGTCCTCGCGGATGAGCGCGATCCACTCGCGACGGGCGGTGACGTAGTCCTGGTGAATGCGTTGCACTGCCTCGTCGGTGAGTTCGTCAATGCCGTAATAGTCCAGGATGACACGATAGCTCCACGACCAGCGCAGCTCGTTGTAATTGTTGTTGATCTCCTTGAAACGGGCGTTGACAGCATCGATGGTGTCGAGGCGGCCAGCAATGATGTCGTCGATGATGCGTTCCTCGGCACTCTGCGGCATGAGCAGTCCCATCAGGTCAATCCAGTTGCCTTCGCCCTCGGTCGAGACGGGAGGCACAGGAGCATGACGCTTGAGCACGGCACCCATGTAGATGCGCAGCGCCATGTCGTAATACTTGATGCCCTTGTGCAGCAACGGAGCCTTGATGACGTACTCGTGGTAGTTGTAGGTGCTCACCTTGTCGCCACTGGCTGAACGCAGGTTCTCGAGAATCTTTTTGCCGCGCAGCACTTCGCTGATGGTGAACGGGCTGAGCCAGTCGAAGTTGACCACGCTGCGGTGCTCACCCTTGTAGCGCTTGTCGCGCTTGGGCCACTTGCGGATGTCGCGGTACAGGCCCACGGTGGCAAAGTTGCGGCCGGGCTTCAGGTACATCGTGTCGCCATAGGCAATCAGGTAGGAGAAAGGCAGGTCGCGTGTGTCGGGGTGATACATCAGCTTGCCGAACAGGACGCTGAACGAGCCGACGTTGGCCGGCAGCAGCAGATAGGCGCCGCTGGCCGTCTTGCAGCCGCGCTCCAGGGCACCGTAGTGCATGGGACCCATCTTGTAGGCATGGTTACTGAAGTTGGTCGCCGAACCCGCATTATAGAACGAGAACATCGCGCCGATGAGCAGCGAACTCTTGTGGTGGCTCACCGTGAACGGGCCGCAGAAGGCCGCACATGCCTCGCCGTTGGACATGTAGCTGTTGGCGAAGAAGACACTGCTGGCAGCCGTGAAACCGTTTTCCAGGTGGCAGGACTCGCCCACAAAGCAATCGGTGAGCTTAACGCTGCCATAGATGTGCGATCCGCCGCCGATGATAGTGTTCTCACAAATGACGCCCGTGCGGATGATGATGGGATTCTCCATCGTGCTGCTGATGGTGCAGTTGCTCAAGCGCGACACGCCGCACAACTGGCAGCCGTCATCGATGATACAGTTGATGATAACGCCCGTGTTGACAACTCGAACGTGGTTGCCGATGGTGCTGCAGGCGGGACGCGATTTCTCGACCGACTGTGCCACCATCCGCTTGATGGCGTCCATCATGGGCTTGTTGTCGCCATGCTTGACCATGAGTGCCGCCAGCTGGCTGTTGAGTTCACGCAGCAGCAACAGGTTGCCGTCGCCCACCTCGTTGAGCACGGCAATGGTGTGTCCCTGGCCGTAGTTGGGCTCGCCCAGGGTATCAACGGTGCTCACGTTGGAAATATAGCAGCCGTCGCCGATGGCGACGTTGTTCAGGTAGTTGCCGATGTTCTCGATGAGGCAGTTGTCGCCGATGGTCACATTGCGCAATGTGGCGTTGTAGATGCCGCAGTTCTTCACGAAGCCGTCGGTGATTTCCACGGTCCCCCGCCCGTTACCCAGGCGAGCCCAGCCATAGAACTGCACGCGATGGCAGCGGCAGGCGTCGAAGTCATCTGTCACTAATATATCATTCCAGTCTTGTGCCCAACAGTCTTTGTTCTTTAAGGATTCGATTTCCTGATTGGTCAGGTGTCTGTATTCTTTCATGTTATTGTTCTATAGAGTTAACAGGCGGCAAAGATAGGGCTTTTCACCTTTATTAATAGACAATCCCTATCATTTTAACGTCTGATAGGGATTGTAAATGCTTTTTTAATATCTTTCCTAGTTTCTAGTCCTTAGTTGATGGCGGATGCCAACTTAAAACTTAAAACTCAAAACTCAAAACTAAAGCCTAGTCCAAACAATGGACCAGCAGATGGGTCTTGCCATTCTCGATGAGGTGGATGACCAACTCACCAAACAGCGTGTTCTGCCAGGCGAACCAGGGGCGTGTGTAATGGGTCGCATCATCCTTGTGGAACGACTCATGCATGAACCCTGTACCCGCATCGGTGGTCAACAGCTGGCGCATGCACCATGCGATTTCCTCGTCATTGTCGGCCGTGAAAGCCTTCATCATGATGCTCATGGGCCAGATGAGGTTATAGGCCGTGTGGGCTCCGCCGATGCCCTCGCCGGCCTTGCCCTTGAAGAAGCAGGGGTTATCCTCGCTCCATACAAAGCGGCGCGTGTTGCGGTAGATGGGGTCGTCCATGGGCACGTCACCCAGGTAGCCCATCGCCAGCAGACTGGGCACGTTGGCATCGTCGGCCAGCACTCGGCCACCCCAGCCGTCTACCTCGTAGGCATAGATTTTTCCGTATTTGGGATGGTCCACGATGGCATACTTGTGCAGGGCATCTTCCACCTCCTGAGCCAGGTCGAGGCACTGAGAGGCCAACTCGGTATTGTGGTTGACCTTGTTGAGGATTTCGCCTGCCTTGCGCAACGAGTTCACCGCCATGAAGTTGCTCGGCACCAGGAACGGCAGCACCGTGGCATCGTCGCTGGGACGGAAACACGACACAATCAGCCCCACGGGGTTGACGGGAGGTCCCCAGCCATACCACGTGAGCGACGACTTAGCGTCGATATCGCGGCGCATGAACTTGTACGGGCCCTTGTTGCCGCCCTTGCGCTGCTGCTCCTTGAAGGTTCGCAGCACCGCCTGCATCGCTTCCTGCCACAGGTCGCCAAAGATGCTGGCATCGCCCGTCACCAGCCAGTACTCATAGGCAAGACGTATCGGGTAACACAGCGAGTCGATTTCATATTTGCGCTCATGCAGCTCGGGCTTCATGTCCGTCAGGTCGTTTTCCCACTGGCTGCCCGTCGGACCGTCGTTAAAGGCGTTGGCATAAGGGTCCAGCACGATACACTTGAGCTGGCGCAGAATCACGCCGCGCAGCATGTGTTGCAGTTTCGGGTCTTGACGGGCATACTTGACGTAAGGCCACACCTGGGCACCGCTGTCGCGCAACCACATCGCATGGATGTCGCCCGTATAGACAAACGTGTCGTCCTCGCCGTTCTCGTCCAAACGGTAGTGGACCGTGCTGTCGAGCGTGTTGGGGAAGCAGTTCACAAACATCCATGCCAGGCGCGGATTGCCCTTGATCTGCTTGAACACGTCACGGATGCGCTGCTCGATAATCACGCTGGTGAACAGGCGCTCCTCGACGGGAGGCCGTTTGCTCACATAGGTTGACGTCTCATCGCTCACCATCGTCGTGTAACGCTCATGCACGTCGGCAACGGCAGGCAGCACCGTCGCCACAGCGACGATTGCTAATAATAAATGTCTAATTCTCATCTTGTCTTCTTTTTGTCTTTACTCTGGCAAAGGTAAAAGGAATATCTGAAACAACCAAGCCTTGCCTTAGCAAATGAATCAACCGAAACGGCTCATTTTTGTTTTTTTCAGGTAGTTTTTTGGGGTTTCAGATTTTATTCTATAACTTTGTGACCTGCAACCAAAATGAACTGGGGCCTATGAGAGCAAAAAGCATACTATTGGGCCTGCTGGCGTGCGTGGCGCTGGCAGTATCGGCACAGCCCACCCAGCAGGCGACCGAGTGGGAGTGGTACATGGACGAGGTGGTGAGCGAGACCTTGGTGGGCCGCAACTACTTTGAATACTACTACATGCCTAGCGCCAAGGATATGGAACAGCAGCGCAGCAAGGGTGAAGTGAGTTATTTCCTGAACTCCCCCGAAGGGCTGAACAGCAAGAAGGTGCGGGACATGATCGACCGGCTGATGGCCAGTTATGACGACATCAAGGCCGTGAGTGACTGGCACGTGACCACGAGTACCTATTGGAAGGAATTCCGCTACGAGAAGAACAAATTCCGCTTCACCGTCAAGCGCAAAGCGCTGGACGACGGCACCTACTATGTGAGCGTGACCGAGACGGCCGGCTACTACAAGTCGCTGGGCAATAAGAACCAGACAAAAGAGAAAACCGAGACAACAAAGCCGGCGAGCCGCAAGAGGCGCGACCGTCGCCCCGTTACTCAAGAGGACGTTGATGCCGTGAATGCCGATAACCAAATGACCGACCTGGACAACACGCCGGTGATGAGCGAGAAGGAACGGCGCCGCGCGGCACGCGAGCGTGAACAGGCCCTGGAACAAGAAAAACGACTGGCGAAGCGCCGTGCACAAGAGCAGCAACGCGAGGAAGCAAAGGCCCTGAAAGAGGCCGAGAAACAAAAAAAGGCTGAAGAAAAAAAACAAAAAGAGGAAGAAAAACGCCTCAAGAAGGAAGAGGAAAGGAAACAACGCGAACAGGCCCGCCGCGAGCGTGAGCAAGAGCGCCGTGATCAGGCTGCAGCACGCAAGCATGCCGCTGCCCCCAAGGCCCCATCGAGCAAGTACCACTGCAACGACGTGGCATTGTGGCTGAGTGAGAAATATGACTTTACCCAGACCAGCGCCGACAATGCGGCATATACGATGTACTCTACTGCTGTTAAAGACGTGGAGATGGCCAAACTAGCCATCAAGAATGCCCTCAAGGGCAGCAATGCCCGCATGGCAATACCCTGGCGTCTTGATGCCCGCACCCAAGAGGTCGAGACCGTCTATACCGTCGATGGGCATGGGCTAATATTTTCCATCGGCAAGGACGACAATGGTAACATCACCCTCACCATCATCGAGGTGAGTGCCGAGGATTTTGAAGCGTTCATGCAAGAGCTGAATTAAGTCGAACTGAATTAAAACCAAAATATAACAAAGCTATGAAAAAGATTTTACTATTCGCATTACTATCGATGACAATGATGGCCTTTGGCTGCAAGCCCAAGGACCATCACGCCACACCTGTTGGAGACAGTTTTGTCGTGCCCGAGGTGGCCGACGTGGTCATGTATCAGGTCAACCCGCGCGTTTTCGCCGCCGAGAACTCGTTCCAGGCCATCATCAACAGGCTGGACTCCATTCAGGACCTGGGAGTAAACATGTTGTGGATCATGCCCATCTACCCCATCGGCCAAGAGAAGAGCAAGAACTCACCCTACTCGGTGAAGGACTACAAGGCCGTGGCACCCGAGTATGGCACGGTCGATGACCTGCGTCAACTGGTAGAGTCGTGCCACGAGCGCGGCATGGGCGTCATCCTCGACTGGGTGGCTAACCACACCGCATGGGACAACGTGTGGCTGCAGCAGCACCCCGACTGGTACACGCACGACTCGACGGGCAACATCATCTTCCCGCCGGGCACCGACTGGACCGACGTGGCCGACCTGAACTATGACAACAAGGACATGCGTGCCGCAATGATCGATGCGATGCGCTACTGGGTGGACAGCGTCGGTGTGGACGGCTTCCGCTGCGACGTTGCCGACCAGGTGCCGGTAGACTTCTGGACCGAGTGCATCGACAACCTGCGCGCCGCTGCCAAACCACGCAACCTGATCATGCTGGCCGAGGGTGCCAACCCCGACAATTTCAAGGCCGGATTTGACCTGAACTATGCCTGGGAATTCATGGGAGCCATCGCCGAGGTGATGAAGGGCGACGCCAAGGTGGGCAAACTCCTCACCGTGGACAAGCACGAGTATGAGAATCTGGATCGCGGCAAGTTCAAGCTGCGCTTCACCACCAACCACGATGAGGCGACCAAAGCATCGCCCGTCAAACTCTATGGCGGCCCCAAGGCGTCGATGGCAGCCTTTGTTGCCACCACGATGCTGCACGGCGGTATGCTGGTTTACGGCTCACAGGAAGTAGGTTATCCCGAGACTATCAACTTCTTCCATTACGTGCCCGTGAACTGGGATGCCAACCCCGCCATGCGCGACGAGTACAAGAAACTCATTGCCATCTACAACGAACATCCAGCCCTACGATCCAGCGGCAAGGTCATCCCCTTTGACGACGACGAGAACAATGTGCTCATCGTCGACCGCGTGCTCAACAACGATAACGTGCTCGTCATCGTCAATGTGCGCGATGCCGCCCACAAGGTCGAGCTGCCAGCCATGTGGGCCGGAAAGACGGTCAAGAACCTCTTCAGCGGTGACCAGATGCAACTGGACAAGCACATGACAATGCAGCCCTACCAATATCTGATCCTGGGCAACTAGTAACATCAACATCCCCATTTCACGAAATGACCATCTTGCCCTCAAACAGGTGGGCAAAATGGCCATTTTGGGCCAAAAATACGGCAAAAAACGTCTATAATTATTAAAAAATGTTAAATATAAGCATTTTTTGCTCAAGAATTATGTTATATAACATATTTAGCATTACCTTTGCATCGATTTTTCATCAAGACAGTAAAATCGTTGCCGTGAGGCATGGGGTTTTTCCTGTTAAAGGTTAAGATTTAGTTTTAAGGTTTATGTTAATGGTATTAGAGGTTAATTAGATTTTTCAAAAATGATCCGCGGCGAGAGTCGGGGATTTTTTTTGCCCCTTTCCCAAATAACTTATTTTTCCCCTTTCTTTACCTTATTATAAAAATAATGCGTACCTTTGCACCCTGTAAAAACGACTAATAACTAACTATATCAGTTTTTCAAATTTTTTATGAGAAAGGAAAAGAAATTCATGACGTGTGACGGCAACCAGGCTGCTGCTCACATCAGTTACATGTTCACCGAGGTAGCCGCAATCTACCCCATCACTCCGTCATCAACGATGGCCGAGCACGTGGACGAGTGGGCCGCCGCTGGCCGCAAGAACATCTTTGGCGAGACCGTTATGGTCCAGGAGATGCAGAGCGAGGGTGGTGCTGCCGGTGCCGTTCACGGTTCGCTGCAGGCCGGTGCCCTGACCACGACCTATACCGCGTCGCAGGGTCTGCTGCTGATGATCCCCAACATGTACAAGATTGCCGGTGAGCTGCTCCCTGGCGTGTTCCACGTTTCGGCCCGTACGCTGGCCAGCCACACCCTGTGTATCTTTGGTGACCACCAGGACGTCATGGCAACCCGCCAGACCGGTTTTGCCATGCTCGCCGAGGGCAGTGTTCAGGAGGTTATGGACCTCGCTGGTGTTGCCCACCTGAGTGCCATCAAGGCTCACGTGCCCTTCGTCAACTTCTTTGACGGTTTCCGCACCTCCCACGAGATCCAGAAGGTTGAGGCCATGGATCAGGAAGACCTGCGTCCCCTCATCGACATGGAGGAGCTGGCTAAGTTCCGCAAGGGTGCCATGAACCCTGACAAGCCCGTTACCCGTGGTACTGCCGAGAACCCCGACGTGTTCTTCCAGCACCGCGAGTCATGCAATGACTACTATACCGCAGTTCCCGCCATCGTCGAGGACTACATGAACAAGATCAGCGAGATCACCGGCCGCAAGTATGGTCTGTTTGACTACTACGGCGCCAAGGATGCCGACCGCGTCATCATCGCCATGGGCAGTGTGACCGAGGCCATCCGCGAGACCATCGACTATCTGACCGAGAAGGGTGAGAAGGTCGGCCTCGTAGCCGTGCATCTGTATCGCCCCTTCAGCGCCAAGCACTTCCTCGCAGCCGTTCCCAGCACTGCCAAGCGCATTGCCGTGCTCGACCGCACCAAGGAGCCCGGCGCCAACGGCGAGCCCCTGTATCTTGACGTGAAGGACTGCTTCTACGGCACCGAGAATGCCCCCGTTATCGTGGGTGGCCGCTACGGCCTCGGTTCCAAGGACACCACGCCGGCCCAGATTCTCGCCGTTTATGAGAACCTGGCCCTGCCGATGCCCAAGAACCAGTTCACCATCGGTATCGAGGACGACGTGACCTTCGCATCGCTTCCCATGAAGGAAGAGGTGGCCATGGGTGGCGCCGGCATGTTCCAGGCCAAGTTCTACGGCTTGGGTGCTGACGGTACCGTGGGTGCCAACAAGAACAGTGTGAAGATCATCGGTGACAACACCGACAAGCACTGCCAGGCTTACTTCTCCTACGACAGCAAGAAGTCGGGTGGTTTCACCTGCTCTCACTTGCGTTTTGGCGATGAGCCCATCCGCTCGACCTACCTGGTGACCACGCCCAACTTCGTAGCTTGCCACGTTCAGGCCTACCTGCACATGTATGACGTGACCCGCGGTCTGCAGAAGGGTGGTACCTTCCTGCTGAACACCGTTTGGGACGGCGACAAGCTGGTAGAGAACCTGCCCAACAACGTGAAGAAGTACTTCGCTGACAACAACATCATGGTTTACTACATCAACGCCACCAAGATTGCTCAGGAGATTGGTTTGGGCAACCGCACCAACACCATCCTGCAGAGCGCCTTCTTCCGCATCACCGAGGTCATCCCCGTTGACCTGGCCATCGAGCAGATGAAGAAGTTCATCGTGAAGTCCTACGGCCGCAAGGGTGAGGACGTGGTGAACAAGAACTACCAGGCCGTTGACCGTGGTAACGAGTACACCGAGCTGACCGTTGATCCCGCTTGGAGCAACCTGACCGTTGAGGGTCCCGCTGCCGACAATGCCCCCGCATTTGTCCACAACGTGGTACGTCCCATCAATGCCCAGAACGGCGACCTGCTCAAGGTGAGCGCCTTCATGGGCCGTGAGGATGGTACTTGGGATGCCGGTACCGCTGCCTATGAGAAGCGTGGTGTAGGTGCCTTCGTTCCAATGTGGA
>JAEEGG010012307.1_pt1 | contig 18487 bp, 7 predicted proteins | sample 9134161 | NCBI WGS metagenome assembly JAEEGG01 (sample SAMN16246543, study PRJNA631951) | gut metagenome | biome: gut microbiome; feature: rumen; material: CR-attached | host: Bos | place: Iran: Karaj | collected 2018-10 | reverse complement strand
GATAGTAGATGCCTCCCCCACCCTTACGCTGCTGTTGCTCCGCATCGGGCAGACGCGTCAGGTAGCCGTAGTTATCGTCACACCACATCAGCGTGACATCATCGGGCACCTTCAGACCACTCTCCATGATCTCCTGCACCTCCTTATAAGGAATGAACACCTGAGGGACCTGCTCCACCTTTTTATTGTAGAACCTGCGCAGCAGCTGACGCTGATCATCGATGACCTGCTGCAAGCCACGGAGTTTTTCTTCTTTCGTCTTTACGCCCTCCATCGAACCGTCGTGAATGCCGCGCATACCAAGGGTAAACAGCTTTTCAGTGCCCTTCACCTGCTTCAACCGCTCCGCCCAATACAGCTGCACTTGTTCGCGATTGGTGATGTAGTTATAGGCTCCGCGTTCTTTGACATCCCATTCGGCTACGTTGTTTCTAAGCAATGGTTCGCAATGACTGGTACCAATGACGATACCAAACGAGTCGGCCATCTCTTTATTCCCTTTAACAGTAAAGAAGCCTGGTGTACCCTCGTGCATGGCCGGCCATAGGGTGTTCGCCCTTAGGCGCAACATCAACTCAAACAGACGCTTATAGGTCTGTGGTCCCATATTATCCTTCGACCACTTGCGAAGCGACCAGTCCTCATCATTGATAAAGATGCCGCGGTAGTCTACACTCGGTGTGTGTTCGTAAGAGAAAGGCTCTGGCATACTAAGACGATTGCGGCTGTGAGGACGCACATCGCCCCACCACACCCAAGGCGACACACCAGCCATGCGACTAAGTTCCAACAGTCCATAGGCTGTGCCTCGGGCATTGTGTCCCTCAATCACTACTTGACCATCCTTCACAAAGATTCGGAAACCATCATCAGAACCTTTTCCCTGGACGACACGGATAACTGCTTTTTTTGATTCCACGGTTTTGTGACCTGTCACCAGCTGCATATCATCACAAAACATCCGCAGAGCTATCTGCACTACAGCGTCGGCCTGTCCTTCGACTTGATAGCTGACAGGGCTTGTACCGTCGAACCACACCACATCAGCTTTCGTCGTTAGACAGCCCAACAGGTTTAATAGTAATAATAGTAGATTCTTCATTAAATAGTCAGTCGGATAAATTTTCGTAGGCAAAGGTAGTGTAAATCGAGCGAAAAACAAAAAAGAATCTTAGAAGCCACAAGGCAAGGCAAGCAATTGGTAATAGAGGGTGCGTGCCAAGCGCTCATGTCCTTTATCATTAGGATGCAAACGGTCTGTGTCGGCATGATTGAAATAAGGAGCATGGGCATCAAGCAAAGGGAAAAGTCCACCAAGGGCGTTCCAGTCAACAACTGGTACGGCCCAGATATTGCCAGCCTGCTTCACAGCCTCAACATAAGCATCCAGATATTCGCCACACTGGTTGGTGTACGACTCATCACACTGCCAATTCTTTTCATTCGCATGGAAGTCGGCACGATGGATGGGAGTAAGCAGCACGATCTGTTTTGTGGGGAATGTACGCTTCAACGAGTCCATCGCAATATTGATGCGTCCGCAATAGGTATTAGGATCCATTGACGGAGTGCGCTGACGGCGTGTCACCATCTTCTTGGGCTGACCGTGCCCATACTCCACCTGTGCCTCGTGCTCGTCCCACCACTTACCGATAGGCACACCATTATTATAGTCATTGGTACCCATGAAGACAATAATAGCATCTACATCCTGTCCATGTTCCTTTAGCAGTTTATCCGTCTGACGAGGGATATCATTCCACTGGCGACCACTAACACCATAGACATAAGTCTCGATGCCAAGCCAGTCAGCCAACAGTCCCCAGAACTTTTTCTTCGAGGCTTTATTATTGGGGTCGGTAATAGAATCACCAAAATAAGCCACGCGCTTACCCTGCCAGGGATGCTGGACAGGCGTTCCATAAACAGTCTGCGCCCTTACCGCTGACAAGGTCAGGGCGATAAGAGCGCAGATAATGAGTAGTCTTTTCATTTCGTATTATTTATACGGCAGGTAACAGTTTTGTGTGGTGATGCCAGGGGCATTGTTCTGCAGCATTGTGCTGAGCCACTTGTCACCGAAGTTTCCACCATAGAGACCAGCCTGGTTCTTATGGAGAGCCAAGCGACGAAGGTCAGAGAAACGAGTACCCTCGAAGGCAAACTCCATGGCATACTCGTCACAGAGCAGGTCCTCCATAGCGTTGATATAGTCGTCCTTGGTATAGGTTGTCAGACCAAGGCTGAACTTGCTGTTGATATCGGCAAGCTTAGCATTGAGCACCGTACTGTAGCGATAAGTAGAATACAGATCCTCCACGGCACCAGCACCATGATAGTGAATACCAACAAACGATTTCTTTGTTCCGTTTCTAAAGATATCAGAGTTCTCCTGAGCCAGGAAAGGCAACTTTGTAGTAAGCAACTCGTAAGACTCAGGTGTCAGATAATACTTGTCATCCAGGTGCGACTGTGTCATGTCAAGCACCTTATTGCCAGTCTCATCAATAGAGTCGTTGCCCTCCTGATCCTTCAGGTACACCTCAAGATAACGGTAGTTGGCCAGTTCTGTGTGGTAGCCGTTCTTCAGCAAAGCGAAGGCAGCATCGGGATAGCCCATGCGATTGATAGCCTCAGCCAGGTGGAGCCAAACAGTTGCGTTACGATAGAGGTAAACATAAGCCGTAGAAGGCTTGTAGGTATAGACCAATGAAGAGTCTGCACCAGCGCCTTGTGCAACGATATAGGCACGGGCATCACCCATAGCCGCATTCTTCACAATCCAGTTGAAAGGTGACACCTTCACCTGCTCGGTGTAGTAATAATACTGCGCATTACGGGCAGAGTCTACATAAGACTGAGAGGGAACAATCTGGATATCCTCGGTCTTAGGACAGTTGAAGTTGAACGTCACACCAGTTTGTATAGCGCTGTTACGCTCTGTACCATAATAATTATAACCATAGCAGGCAGGAATGTCTGTAGTCTTACCCATTGTGTAGTTCACAGCCATGGGGATGTAAGAAATGACATCACCAGGAATGCTTGAACCATGACCGAAAGACGAAATCCAAGTCTCACCGGAAATCGAGCTGTTCTTAGCCGTGTTATAGTCGGCAGGGAACTCCGTGAAGTCTTTGAAAATAGGACTGTAACTGCTATATCCCTCGCTCATGCTATTGATATAGTTGACAGAGGTGTTACTATAGTCATCAGCATGCAGCTGTGCATAACGCAGATAGTCGTAATAGCACTTAGCAGCATTCTCATACTGTCCCAGTTCAAGATAGAGATCACCCAGCACCACATTCAGCGGAATGAAACATTTAGAAGGCTGAATATACTTTTGAGAACTACCCCAGTTAAGCAAACCGACAGACAACAGGGTGTTGGTTGCATAGCCGAAGGTTGGCACAGAAAGCTGTTCATCCGTATAGCGGTCCTTAAGACTCTGCAGCATGTCAGCCTCACCCTGAAGGATGGTCTTATAGTCCGTCATCGAGGTGTTGGAGTTAATCTGACCGATAGTGGTGACAGGCTCTGTGACATAAGGCACAGAACCATACTGGCGTGAGAGCTGCAAATAACTCCAAGCACGGAATGAAGCTACGGCAGCATACTCGTTGCATACCACGTTACGGGCACCTGTTGCCAATGTGGTGTCACGATGAGCCAAGTAATAGTTACAGTTGTTGATCACTTTATAATAAAGGTACACACTGTCATACTTGTTCGTAGCATCAGCAGTGAATGATGCCAGACTGCGCAGATTGGTGGAAGCCTTGTCGGTGGTCTTCACCAAGTCGCCACGCATCTCGTTCTGGAAATAATACTGGTCAGCCAACTGCTGCATGGCCTGCATAATACCGTAAGCATAGAACACAGAGTCTGTTTTCTGGTTAAGAGCCGGGTCAAACAACTGACGTGAGCTGTCTGACTCAAGCATGTCAGAGCAAGAGGAGACCCCCACCCAGCCTCCCCCTATGAGGGGGAGGAGTATATAGACCATAAAACGACGTAACTCCTTTGTCTTATTATATATATAATATTTCATAATCTTTATCAATTAAGTATATTTTCTATTTGCATTTCCAACTACTCCCCTCCATTCAGGGAGGGGCAGGGGGAGGGTCTACAGGTTTATCTTCACACCCATAGAGAAGATGCGTCCCTGGGCGATGGTGCCGCAGTCGATGCCTTGGTAGAGTTGATTATTGCCAGCGGCAAACTCAGGATCGCTACCCGTATACTTCGTCAAAGTGAAGAGGTTACGGCCTTCGGCCCATACAGAGATGCCCTGGAGCCATGACTGCCATGAATCGGGCATTGGCACCTGATAGGTCAGCATCACACTCTTCATACGCAGATAAGAGCCATCCTCAATCCAACGGTCAGAGAAGCGATTGTTACCCATGGGGTCGCCATAGTTCAGACGAGGCAGAGAGGTCTGCTGACCCTCGTAACGCCAGTGGGCAATCTCGGCCACCTGCTGGTTGTAGAGCGTAGAACCACTATTCAGGATAGAGCGCTGATAGTTGTACACATCATTACCCAGACTGTAGTTGAAGGTCATGCCCAGCGTGAAACGCTTCCAGTTGAGGTTAAGGAAGATATTTCCGTAGATATCGGGATTGGGGTCGCCGATGATGGTCTTATCGGTCTCGTCAATCTGATGGTCACCGTTCAGGTCGTCGAAAATCACGTCACCAGCCTGGAAATACTGCTTGGCACCAGTCTCGTCAACCAGATAGAGGGCTGCAGCCTGTGCGTCGGCAGTAGTAGAGAACACGCCCTTGGTCTTGTAACCATAGAACACACCGACAGGGTTGCCTACAGAGGTCAGGATATTGTCGGTACCATAGATAGAAGAGGTGTAGTTGCCATTGGCCAGTGCCTTCACCTCATTCTTGTAGTGGCCCACAGTAGCACCGATCTCCAGATGCCAGTCCTTCAGTGAGATGGGTTTACCATTGATACCAACCTCGAAACCAGTGTTGCGCAGTTCGCCATCGTTGGTCCAGTAGTTATTGATACCACCGATAGGATTCTCAAAACTCTTCAGTGCCAGCAGGTCCTTGGTGTTGTGGATGAAGTAGTTGGCATTAAAGCCCAGACGGTTGTGCAGGAAGTTGGCCTGCAGACCGATATTGAACTTAGACGTGGTCTCCCACTTAATCTCCTCATTACCTACATTGGTGAGCTGTGTACCAATCTCCTGATAGTTGTAGCGAACAGCATTGAACGAAGTGCGTGCTGCATAGTTGCTGATGTCGTCATTACCACTCATATCGAAGCCCGCATTCAAGCGCAGGTAATTGATACCAGCATTCTTGGGGAACCAATCCTCGTTAGAGAGCACCCATCCCAACTGCACGCTGGGGAAGATGGCCCATTTCACGCCAGCCAGTTTCACACCGCCGTTGGCATTAGAGCCAAAACGGCTGTTAGCCTCAGCCAGCAGAGAAACAGTAGCGAAGTATTTGTTCATGTAGTTATAGTCGCCAGAAGCATACCACTGCATGTTCTTCCACACATCATCAACACCATCTACAGTATCATAGACATCATTACCTGTAGCCAGTTTGGGGTTCTTATCATCCTCACCCTTGGTAGAGTACTGTGTTGACAGGTCGCTGTTGTCGTAAGAGAAATAGGTATAGCGGAAACCACCCGTAGCAGCGATGGTGTGAGCACCGATTTTCTTGTTCCAGTCCACATGCGTATTACTCAGCACATTAATCTCCTTAGAGAAGATTGAGGCGGTCTTAGAATAGACAGTACCCAGGTTCTTGATGGCAAACGAAGGCATACCGATGTTGGGACGGTAGTAGGCCTGTGAGTTGCGATTCAGATAATAGCTGAAATGAGAGGTCACTGACCAGTCACTGTTAATCTCATAGGTAGGAGCGATAGCCACGTTGAAGAATGTGTTCTCGTTGCGGTTCTTACGCTCACCGGTACCATTTCTCATCAGTGCCAAGGGGTTGGCCTGTGAATAGTTGCCTTCCTTCAGAGTGCTGTACAAATCATCGGCATCGGCCAGCAGCGAGGTGAAGGCATTGATATTCTTGTTATACTGATAGGGATTGAGCAGCGGACTCTTAATCAGCGACAGGAAGGCAGGCGAGGTAATCACGCCTGAGTTCAGGTCTTCAGCGATACCGTCGTCGAAGAGGTTCGTGTTTGTACGTGAGAACGACATGTCGAACTTCGTGGTGAGGTTCCACAGCAGACGGATATCCGTATTGAAACGTACGTTGATACGGTCAAAACTGGTTGACTTGATATTCTTCATCGTCTGGATGTAGGCCACAGAGAGGTTGTACATACCGATATCATCACCACCCTGCACATTGATACTGTAGTTGTGGGTCAATGCAGTGCGATAGACATACTTGCTCCAATCAGTATCATTATGATAGGTGTTATAATAGTAGCCGTCCTTAGCATCGTTGAGGAAATTGAACTGCAAGGGGTTCGTTGAAGAACCAATACGGTTCTTCACCTCAGCGATAGTACCCAACTGCTCCACAGCATAGTTACGATACTGCGCAGCATTCATCATCTTAGGATAACTTGGGGTAAAGGTCCACCCCACTCCCAGTTTGGCATCGATACGAGTGGCCATAGAGTGACCGCGCTTGGTATCGATGATGATGACACCATTGGCACCACGGGCACCGTAGAGGGCAGTGGCATTCTTGAGTACCGTCACCTTGTCGATATCCTCTGGCGAGATGGTTGACAGCATATTGAACACGTCACCCAGATGCAGTGAACTGCGGCTCTGCTGCATATCGAGCTCTACGCCATCAAGGATAACGAGGGGCTGGGCATTGCCGTTGAGCGAACCGATACCACGGATAAACATGGCGGCTCCCTGTTCCAAGTTGCCGGAATGCATGTTCATACGGATGTCGCCACCCAGTTTGGCTGTCATCTCTTCATCAATAGACAGGCCGTTGCCGTTAGACACAAAACTGTTCTGAGCGGTGATGGTAGTACCATCGGCATACATCTTGGCGAAAGCATCACTCAACAGGTAGATGCTCACGCGCTGCTGCTCGTCACCAGGTTTGATGCTTACCTGCTGAGAGAGGTAGGTAGGTGTCTGCACGAAGAGGGCAGTAGTGAAGGTTGGCACCTTGATAACAAACCTACCATCATCATCGGTCATGGCTACATAACGCTTGTCGCCAAGTACCTGGATACGTACACCTGCCAAGGGCAGTTTGGTGGCGTCGTCAAACACAATACCTTGCACATTGCAGGTGGGGTTGGTGTCTGCAACCTGTACGCGTTTAGGAGCTTTGAAACCCGTGGATTCCTCCTCGGCATCGACGTCGTCCTGAGCATAAGCCACCGAACATGCTGTCAAAGCAATGGCACAGAGTGAGAGTCTGAGACTCTGACGCTGTATGTAGTTATATATCATACTTTTCATCGTTGTCATTAATCATTAGAAGCGTTAGTCCAGTAATCGTTATACTCCTTTGGTACGAGATAAACACCTGCCACACGCATCTGCTGGTCGTACTTCTTACGGTTAGCAGAAGAGGTATAGCTCTTGGTGTGCATCATCATCAGACTGGGATAAGCATCCAGGCCGTAGTAGCACACAGGGAAGGTGAACTCACCCAGGTCGAAGACATTCACACGACCGGGGTCGCCAATATAAGTCAGTTTCTTAGTATCCGTACCATTGTCTGTGGTCATCTCCAGATCCTTAGCGGCTCCCTGAGGCAAGACGGTGAGCTGCTGTTTGTTGGCAGCATCCGTCCAACTGAGGTAGAAGCGCAGGTAGTAAGGCTTCACATCAGCCGCAGGTTCCTCCACCTGTGCAGGAACGGTAACAACATAGATATGATAGGTGGCAGAGCGAACGCCTTCGAGGGCGAAGTTGAACTCTGGCTTACCTGTAGTACCCTCGACATTGGCACTATCCACAGCTACGTATGAGAAGAAACGAGAGGTTTTGGGGAAGAGCCACTGATGGAACATCGCAGGCACCTTCGAGAAGAGACTGTCGCGACCTGCCAGACTATCCAGAGGGATATTGTGCGTGGTCAACTTGGTCACCTTCATCGTTGCGTCAGGACGCATAGTTCTAATCACCGGATTATAGCTGTTCCACGAGTCGTAAGTCAGCGAGTCGATAGTACGTGTGATACCATTACTCATCTCATTAACAGCAAGCGTGTGGTCCAGCACCCTATCGGCATGACGCAAAAAACGTCCGCTCGTAGTAACCACCGTGTCCTTGCTTGTCAGTGTGCCCTGACCAAACAGCGGTCCATTCTGAGGATAGCTGGCAGAGAACACCAGGTTGTTTACAATATTGCGGCAGGTCAGCGAGTCCTGCAGTGCACTTGTAGCCTCTGATGGTTTGTCGGCCTTGGCATCGGTAGCCTTGATAGAAGAGGCAACAGTGCTCTTCTTGGCAAGGTCCATGTAGTCCAACTTGGCAATATAGTTGTAGCAAGGATTGATGGCTGAGTAAGCAGCGTTCCATGCTTTGTCGTTGGGAATCAGCATGCAGAATGTGCTATCCTCATCTTCCAGGTCGGCCATCATAATGGTACGAATCACATTATTGCGCTTCTTCATCACAGAGTCCAGATAGGTCTGCTTACCATCGCGCAACGGACCAATGACAGAGGCATTGACATCGAGGTAGTACTCGTCATATTTCTGGATATACTTCTTGATGGAGTCGCATCCCTGCAGGTTGTCAATATTCTCATAGAGGTTATGATGGAACTCAGACATACCGTTGAGCTTGTGCATCACACCATTATTCGAGGCGATATTGACAGCGTTATAGCTGTAGCCGTCGAATGAGGTCTGAGTGAAGGGATGGTGCTTCATGTTGAGCGACACAATAGTGGTGCTGTCGAGCGCAGCAGAAACAGGATAGTTATACTCCGTGATATGCTGCTGCATAAACTGCTTCAGCACGGTAGCACTGTCGCTGGCCATCAAGCGGTTATACTCTGCATCGCTGATAGCATCATTAACGGGTGCCCATACGGTGTAGAAACGAGGACTGTTGAGAACCTCCGAGAAACTACATTTACGGGCAAGATCAGCAAAACGGGTCAGCTGCTGATCGTTGGAGATATTCTCCCACAACGTGTTGTTGGCTCCAGTCTGGTCACCACCAAACACACCAGGCACCGTATTGTAGTCATCATAGTCGGAGCAGGATGCTGCAGCAAGTCCCAGACCTGCCAGCAGCACTACACCTATTTTATTGATATATTTCATAATCATTGAAATCTAAGTTTTTTATCTTAATTCAAGCGGTAGCGAATTTTTCACTTTTCACTAAGCGGTAGCAAATTTTTCACTTTTCACTATTCACTTTTCCTTCTTTAGTACCAGTCCTCAGACATAGACTGACTGTTCACGATATCCAGAGGTACCAGTTCCACGAAGTCGAACGACCAACCCAGGTTGGTATCGTTCACCAGGTTCTTGATGCGCAACCAGTAGTCCTTACCCTGCTCAAAACGCTGGGCAGTGATAATGCGGCGCAGCATCATCGTACCATAACCGGTCTCTGAACGACAGCTGGTAGAACCGATAATCTGACTAGCTGCAGAATAGATATCGTCTGGCGAATAACTCAGAGGATCCGTAACAGAATTGTATGTACCACGAGAGAAAGATGCCGGAGCACGCATATAGCCACGTACATGCATACGCTGGTCGCTCTCTACGCCACAGTCTGAAGTCTCGTCGTCGGCGCGGTTAATCAGATCCTCATAACCGATGGTAGCATCCTCGTAAGGATTAGCACAAGCATCGAAAGGAATACCTACAGCCACCATGTCCGACTGCTTGGGTGAGTTACCCAGATAGAACTGCATCAGACCACCACGAGCCATTGGGGGATAGATGATACGCAACTCGTAGTCACCTGTCGGCACGTGAGGCAGTTTGATGGCGAAGTCATACACATCCCATCCCTGGAACTGGTCTGAGTTGTGTGCACGCCAAGCACCCATCACATTGAAACGGAGCAGTGTGCCGGGGTTGTAGCACACGATATTATCGAAATAGGTGTTGTGGAAAGCCACACGGTTACCGTCACCACCACCATTCATTGAACTAACCTCGGCAGCTGTTGCACCACGCAGACCATTATTGATCAACTCATAGAGGAAGGTAGAAGAGTCCAGGCGCAGACGCTCGTGGAGGGCGTCCTTGGCATTCTGGTCGTACTTCAGGATACCCTTGATACGGTGGATATAACCATTCAGTGTCTCCACGCTGTTATCACGATCCACGGGCACGCCCTTGAAGATGAGCTGGTGGTCTTCGTCACCATCGCCCAGGGCACAGAGTCCCAGTTTCTTTGTCAGCGTATTGTTTGACAAATAGCGGTTCAGCCACAGGTTCTTGGTGCTCTTAGGATTCGTCTCCCACACCTTCAACAAGGTATTGGGCAACATTGTCTCAAAATACTCCTGAGGTTCATAGCCGAAGCAGAAGTTCCATGAGCCATCCGTCTGTTTGTTCTTCTCATAGACAATACGGTCGATAGGCATACCTGCACGCAAGATGTGGTAAGCCACAAACATATTCACCACGTTGAAGGGGTTCGTATAGTCGTCGCCCGTGCTGATGGTGATATTCTTCTCGTTGATATAGTCATACCAGGCACCACAGTTGCCATACCACTCTACGCACTTTGCCTTCAGGTCGTCAAAGTTATTGATACCTGCAGCACGGAACACGTCGTCGGTCTCAGCAAAAACGGTCCATTTAATCATACACTCCTTAGGATAATAAAGTGGGTTGCCGTCACGGTCATTATGGTTGGTACCCAAGTCATAGGTCTTCACCGTGCCGTCGGCATTATACTTCTTCTCAATCAGCAGTGTATCCGTATAACCAGTAGCCTCAAGAGCAGCATAGAAGATGCTCAGATCCTTCTCACCCTCCACACGCAACTGGTCGTCGGTAGTACGGTCTGAACGAGGAATCACGTTAGAACAAACATGAAGCACACCATTGATGGCCTCGATATCACCGTCAATGATAGCTGAGATATCGTTCAGACTGGTGAGTCCCACGAAATCAGGGAAATGGGTATTGTTATACTCGTTGTCCAAGAACACACCCACACGGATGCTACGACCGGTCTTCATCGTGGTCCATGTCGTCGTAGTACCGTCGAGGTCAACCTGCAGATGCTCTTCACCAGAGAGGTGGAAGCGTGCAATGTCCTCACAAAGCGAGTCGGACATCAGATCTACCTTTGACATCACATCCAGGTTATCCCAGTTGCCATCCTCCTTAATACCATTATGTTTAACCTTTGCCTTTGAAATGAGGTACGACTCGTCATTATACAGACTGTCGAGATAAACATTCACACCATCATTCAACGGAGCAAAACAGGTGTACTCACCATAGGTTGCCATATACTTATCGAAGCCACCCTTCTCAAGGATACGGTAGAAAGCAGTCAGTTCGCTTCTGTCGCGCAGCAACTCTGCAATAGTCTTATCGTCTGTAGAGAAGAGGTTTGAGCCATCGGGTTCCTCGGTACAAGAGGAGACCCCCACCCAGCCTCCCCCTGTGAGAGGGAGGAGTATATAGACCACAAAACGAAGCAACTCCTTTGTTTTATTTATAATAATTTGTTTCATAATCTTTAATTATTTGTTTTCATTTTACACGTCTGCCTACTCCCCTCCATTCAGGGAGGGGCAGGGGGTGGGTCTAATATTTCGCAGCTGATTTGTAGACAGGGTTCTGCTGAAGGTTGGTGTTCAACTCTACCTCGTCCTGATTGATAGGCATATAGAGATAGCGCTCATCACGCATCTTTGCCTTCATAGCAGAAGGAACAGCATACTTGCGCAGGGCCAGTTCAAAGAATTCCGAACTATTTGGCACCACCGTATAGTCCTTGTCAGACAGTTTCTTTGTCAGATCAGCCTTGGTTGTCATGTGGCGATAGTTATAACGCATCAGGTCGAACCAACGCTTACCCTCAAAGCACAGTTCACGTGCACGCTCAGCCAGTACCAACGACTCCATCTTATCCTTATAAGTGCTATACTTCATAGCGTATGACGACTTATTGGCATCCGACAGCGCACGGTCGTTCACAAACTTACAGATATCGAAGGCAGCCTGATTGTATGTCTCATCGGCTGCTCGGCTGTCAGCCAGTGCTGCCTGCTTCTCAAACTCATAGAGCTGAACAAGGGCCTCGGCCTTCATCAGCATCACGTCTGTAAGACGATACAGAATCCAGTTCTGCAACATGTTGGAACGTGAGGCGCGATGACTGTCGGCGGCATTGCTCACACCGGCAGAGACGGTAGCAACAAACTTACGTACGCCAAACTGCTCAACACTTGAGCTGGTGGCATCATAAAGATACTCGTAGAGACGCTGGTCCACATTATTGAACCAAATGCCAGAACCGTCGGACTTCACCGTACCGTAGAGGGGTGCTGCCTTCAGGTAGCCATAGCTGTTGCTGCTGGCATTGTTGTAACGGAAATACATCTGGTCCAGTCCCTTGTTGGTAGCATTTGAATTGCGGAACTGCAGTTCAAAGATGCTCTCGTCGGCATTCTGACCATTCTCACCGAAGAGGTCACTATACATGTCGTCATAATCAGACAGGTAGTAGTCCTTCTCCACATCATCCTCGCCCCAGCGATGACGCTTTCCACCTTCCTCGTAAGCCTGCTTTTTGGCCTTGATGACAGCATCACAGTAGTCCACACACTTCTGATAGTCAGCAGCATCACGGTTCACAGAAGCACGCCACAGGTAGATATCTGCCAGCACAGCATTGATACCATCCTTGTTCAGGTAGCCCTTATCACGCCAGTCGCCATAGGTATTACCAGGAATAGCATTCTTCAAGGCCTCCTCCAGATCCTGGATACACATCGTGATCACAGAGTCGGGCGTAGCCTGAGGAGCATTGAGGTCAGCACTGCTGTTCATATAAGCACCAGGTGTCACAGGAATATCGTGGAACACCTTAGTCAGATAGAAATAGCAGAAAGCCCTCAACGCCAGAGCCTGGGCCTTGTTGGCCTCATAGTCGCCACGTGTGTAGTCCGGGTCAACGGCAATCACGTTCTCAGCCTTTTCCAGCACCAGGTTACAGTAGTTGATAGCCGAGTAGAAGGGATACCAAGAGGTAAACGCATTCTCGGTCTCAATATTGAGAGAATAGATCTGCTGCAGAGCCGTACGATAGGCGGCACCTGTAGGCAGTCCGGTTGTCATATTCAACTCGTCAGAGCGGAAGTCGCCCCAAACAATCATATTGCGTATAGCAGTCTCGTCGCGCAACTGTGCATAGGCCGTTGACATCACGGCATCCACCTCGCTCTTCTTCTGCCAGAAGTCATCATCGACAGTCTTATTGTCGGGCAGGATAACTGTGTCAACACAAGAGACCATCGCAACACTTGCCAGTAAAACAGAAAATATCTTTTTCATAATTTTCATTTCTCAGTTTTCAATGTTCAATACTCTTAGAAACCAAAGTTCAAGCTGGCAGTGATAGACTTAGACCTTGGTGTAGTAGCACCGTCAGATGCTGGTGAATAGGTACCGGCACCAATTTCCGGATCAATACCACTATACTTTGTCCAGCAGAAGAGGTTGTTCATAGTCACGTAGGCCGAGAGATTATTCAAACCAAATTTCTTGATAGCACTCTTAGGCACGCTGTAAGACAACTGCAGGTTGTTCAGACGCAGGAACGAACCGCTCTCTACGAAGCGTGAGCTCACCTGGTAGTTGTAACCTGTACCATAGAGGGCACGTGGGATAGGTGTCACGTCACCATCCTTACGCCAACGGTAAGTCACAGAAGAGCACTGGTTCTGAGTGCCATACATGCTCTCCAGTCCCATACGTGCGGTGTTGATAATCTTGTTGCCCCAACGGTAGTTGAAACGTGACACAAGTTTCCAGTTGCCATACTGCAGTGTCAGACTGAAACCACCCTGCATCTTAGGCAGTGAGTTACCCAAATACTTGATATCAAGTTCGTTGATATTACCATCGTGGTTCACATCCTCATAGATGGCATCACCACCCTTGAACTCATATTCCGTATCACCATAATAATAGGTAAGACGCTTGGGCACACCAGTATTGGTCATGATAACCTTACCGTTCTCGTCGGTAGCTACAGGGAAGGTCTTGCCTTCAGCCAACTGCTGGTTGATCCATGCCTCGTAGTTCCAGTCGTAAGACTCGCCACGCGCTGTGGCCTGAGCCTGCAACTGCTGCTGCTTGGTGTTATAGTTCTGCAGGTAGTCGTAAGAATACTGGAACACACCCTTGCTGTTGAATCCATAGATAGAACAGAGAGGATCGCCCACCACAACACGGTTCAGGATTGAAGCAGAACCACGCTTACTGTAGCTGGGCTGAGAGTTCAGGTTATCCAGCACGCGCTGATCCATCTCCAGCAACTTGTTGATGTTCTGAGCCATGTTGAAGCTGGCAGAGAGCGAGAACTTCTTGTACGTGATAATCTTATTGGCAGAAACCGACATTTCCCAACCTTTGTTCTCCATCTCACCCACGTTACCGTAAGAGAGTGTTGTAGAGGTATTCCATGAAGCTGATGTAGGAATGGGGATACCCCTCATAATCAGGTCCTTGGTCTTCTCCTTGTAGAAGTTCAGGTCTACCTCGAACTTATCATCCAGGAAACCAATGTTAAGACCAATGTTCGTACCAATCTTCTTCTGAGGACGCAGGTCGTCAAGCTTCATACCACTCATGGTAGTGAAGTAGCTGGTGCCATAACGTCCGGCACGAGAGGTGTACTGGTTGAAATAGTTGTCCACAGAGACACTTGAGCTACCAGTGATACCCCATGATCCGCGGATACCAAACATAGACACATATTTCTTCAGAGGAGTGAAGAATGGTTCCTCGCTGAGGTTGTAACGCAAAGAAACAGAGGGAGAATAGAACCAGGGGTTCTTTGGACCGAACTTAGAGTTGCCATCACCACGCAGTGAGAAGCCTACGCTATAGCGTGACTTATAAGAGAAGTGAGCATTATAGACAAAGTCCTGCCATGCTGACTTCGTAGCGCTGGGCTGGTTGTTCATGTCGTTCAGACGTGCATCAATTGTTGCAGACTCGATACCATTAGGAATAGAGCTCTGAGCAACATACTGATAGGTATTCTTCTGTGTACCAGCCTCATAGCGAGCAAACATTGTCAGATAGAAATCCTCGTTCTTGAAGGCAGGTGTATAGGTCAGGGTGACACGAGAACCCATCTTAAACTGGTTGGTCTCTGTATTGGTGATGTAGTTATAGCCAGTATCAGTATAACTGCCATTTGAAAGACTACCAGGCATATAGGTTGGCTTAGAATAAGCATAGATATCAAAGTACACGCGACCATCGAATGTCAGACGGTGCTGTCCGGTGCCTGTTCCAAGCAGTTCGTACTTCAGGTTGAAGTCGGGCACAATGCTATAGGTCTGTTCCTTCTGCCAAGAGCTGTTAGCATAAGCCACAGGGTTACCGATAGCCACGACGTCGGCCAACTGTGTAGAAGTGTAGTTACCATCGTCAGGTGTCATACCTGTCACGGTGGGGTTCATCAGGAAATACTCGCCCGTGTTGTTGTTATAACGGTCGTAGCGATAGATGCTGGCGTTAGGAGCCATAGCCAGAGCCATAGCCAGCAGGTTGTTGTGCGAGCCACTGCTCTTACTACTACCATAAGTATAGTTCTTCAGGTTGTCTGTATAGGTCAACGCAAAGTTGGTAGAGAAGCGGATACGGTCAGACACGTTGTAGTCCAACACCAGACGGGTGGTCAGACGGTCCATCTTCTGCTTGATAACAGTACCCGTCTGATGGTTGTAGCTGGCAGAGATACGGAAAGTAGCTTTCTGACCACCACCAGAGATATTGAAGTTAGCCTCGTGCTGCTCACCAAACTGCTTGATAGCGTTCACCCAGTCGGTGTTCTTGTTCCAGTTGTTTGCCTCGGCCCAAGACTCAGCAGGCACGTAGTTGATTTCGTTGATAGTAGAAGTAGCCGATGAACTCTGGGTGGGGTTATAGAACTCCTCCTTCAGCATCATGGTGTAGTTGTCACCATTCAGCAGGTCGTAGCCGGCAGGCATCCAAGTGCCAGTGAACTTATAGCCCAGTGTCACTTTGGGTTTACCGCGAGCACCACGCTTGGTGGTAATCTGGATAACACCATTAGCACCCTGAGAACCCCAGATAGCCGTAGCAGCAGCATCCTTCAATACGGTGATGCTGGCAATATCGTCCACGCTGACAGCCAACATAGAAGAGAACTTCTCCTCGTCCATATTCTCGGGGTCGAAATCGGCGGCATCGTACTCAAAGATTTTGTCATCGACAACAATCAGAGGCTCGGCACTACCACTCAGCGTAGAAACACCACGCAGACGCATAGAAGTACCGGCACCCAGGTTACCAGAGTTGGCCACGATATCCAAACCAGCAATCTCACCCTGCAGGGCCTCATCAGCAGAGGTAAAGGCCATACCTTCCACCTCAGCCATATTCATGGTCTGCTGTGATACAGAGATTTCGCGCTTGTCGATATTCAGACCACCAGCATTGGTACGGCGTCCTACCACCTTTACCTCGCCGAGCACGGTCTTATCATCCTCCAACTTAATCTTGAAGGTCTTCTGGTTACCAATAGGGAGAATCTTCGTCTTACTACCTACATAGGAGATGACGAGTTTATTCTTCGGGTTCTTAATCTCCATTGAGAAGTTACCCATCATATCAGTCTGCGTGGCGCTGATAATACGGTTGTTACCGTCGCGCTCCACCACATTGGCCATCATAATAGGACCCATGGCATCTTCCACCGTACCCGATATGACTCTACTCTGTGCCATCATCACCTGAGCGATGAAGGTAAACAGGATTGTCAATAGGAATTTTGACTTTGACATAATTATCAATTTTCAATTATCAATTTTCAATTATTAATACTTCCCGTTGCTATTATAGCACAGAGGTGTACCAATGCCGTGAACGGTGACAAAAGAAGAGGTCTCGATAACCTTGTATTTACCATACGTACCATCGGTCTTCTCTACTGTCGTGATATCACGTGCTATGAGGTTAGCCAGGTTTGAAGAGGCATTCACCGTCACCACCTTGCCAGAGGCATCCTTCACATTGAGCTTGTCGCCACCACCAGTCACGATCAGTGTCTGAGCGATACCGAGAGCGTTTGAGCAGAAGGTAGAGAACGAAGGCTCAGGCGTGGTGAGTCCTGTATTGGGATCGTAGTTCTTGAAATAGCGATCAGCAAAGAGCGAGCTATTCTGAGTGTGATAACGCACGAAGCGTGACATCTTATCCAACTGAGCCTTCACGTAGGCAGCAGCAGCTTCCTGAGAAGCGAAGCCATACTTATCCTTCACGCTCTCCCAGTCGTTGACGATAGCCAGCACATCCTTCCACTTGGGCAGACCCATATCCTTCTGTGCCTTCACCATAGCCTCGTAGGTAGGAGCATAAACGGTGTAGTTGTAGGCGCTGAGCATACCCCAGTTATCATTATCATCGATGACGCGGTAAGCCTTCATCTTTGTCTTTTTCTGTGCATCCTTATCGCTGTCGCTAACGATACCTGCGAAGGTGTAGAGGTCTTCGTTATTGAACTGCAGACAGAAGTTCAGGAAGTGGTCGTATTCAGGAGCAGCCACGTCATAGTCGGCATCCTCGTCGTAGAACTCAGAACGCGACAGGGTCTGCATCACGCGGGTGATAGTAGGCTGGAGCGGATAGTTCAGACGATAAACAGTACCGTTCTCAATCTTGGCATCAGCACTGTTGGCATCAAAGGTCTCAGTGATGGTTGACCACTGTGAAGCATCCTTCTGCTGCAGTCCGCCTGCCACCTTCTTGCCGCTGACGATGACAGCACCGCCATGCTTGGTCTTATAATACTTATTACCATAGAGGCCATACTGCGCCTTACCCTTACCAGTCTCTGTAGAGTCGGCAAGCACGATGGTGCAGTAGTCCAGCATGTCCTTAATCTGACTGTTGAAGATACCACTCTCGATATTGATATCCTGTGCACCGGCAGTCTCAACATACGAACTAAGTTCGTTGTAGGGACCGCTCTGATAGATATATCTCTTCACCAGCACGTGGAAAGAACCGTCGGCCTGGGGGTCGAAGCGGAAGCGCAAGCCCTTCAGTCCGTCGTCGTCCTTCACAGAGGTGGGGTCGATAACGATAAACTGTGTCTCGTTATCCGTAGGAACAAACAGACCATAGCGGGCCTTCATTGAGAGCAGATAGTAGTACATATCGGCACCCAGTTTAGAAGGTGTACCAGCAGTAGTCTGGTGGTCGTTGAGCATCTCGCCCATCGTGCGCATATCCTTATATACAGAAGCAGGACCGAGCACAGAGTTATACAACTTTGGTCCGAAGAGCTTACCCATCT